>Ga0307488_10002083_pt1 | contig 16913 bp, 15 predicted proteins | sample SB02metaG_FD_202248 | JGI IMG/M metagenome (GOLD analysis project Ga0307488, IMG submission 202248) | Sea-ice brine microbial communities from Beaufort Sea near Barrow, Alaska, United States - SB 0.2 | ecosystem: Environmental > Aquatic > Marine > Coastal | place: USA: Alaska | collected... | reverse complement strand
CCCCATGAGGAAGAACGCTATCATCAAACTGCTACCTTTTTGGCGGTGAAGGCTTGAATTTTTAAGGAACATTTAGCACCTGCACTTGATTGAAAAAGGTAAGCGTTTCATCATTTTTCGAAAATTTCAGAGTAATGTCTATTAAGGTGTTGTTAATGTCACTCGCCTCTTGAACAGCGAAAAATGTCTCCGATATTTCAATGCCTTCAGCCATTGTCACACCCGTACCTGAGAATAGCTCGCCGTTATTGTTTAATAATGGCTCGCCATTGTTATCTACTAATGGCTCACCATTAACCGCTACTAATGGATCATTATTATTGTTAAATGGCACACCAGCAAAGCCATAACCGGTATAACGGGTTAATTGATTAGCACTGGCACAATAAGCCACGGGTTGGTTGACGAGGTATAAGCGTTTAGTGGGCGAGTTTTCAGCAAAAAGAGCTTTTTCAACTAAATTCATCGTCCATAAATTATCAATTATTTTACCTACCTTGGATATCCCACTTAAGTTTAAACGATACCGCCTGGTACTTGTTGAATCAGTGAGTCCTGTAATCGGGTTAGCTATTGTGTCATAGACTTGCTCAGCTTTTAGTGGATTGACCACCGCATGTACCTCACCCTGTAAAAATCGTTCATCAAAGAATACACTTTCATCAAAACGGATCACCGTTAATAAGGTATCGGCAACTTCAGGGATAACAGGCACATCAAGGTATACCGTGCTGCCAAGTGTGGGAATATATTCAAGACATTTGACGATACCCTCTTGGAACAAATCCTCTACAGGGCTACCTTCGAGTAAGTTATAGACTCGAACACTGTTAGGCAAGGCATAACGGACTTCTCGGTTTAACCGCTCAACAGAAAAACGCACGCTAGAGATAAGCTCATCGCGCGTACTAACATCCATAAAAACTTTACTGGACGTTGAAATAATACCGCCCACGCCCACAGCAGATAGCGCTAGTATCACGATAACTGGCATTAACTCAATTAAGGATAGTCCGTTGTTTTTTAATGCCCTTTTAGCCATTAACCACCTCTGATGAGTAAAACAAAAGCCAGAGTAAGCCGGCCATTAATAATTGCTCCGATACGTTGAAAACTTCAGTTTAATATCAGATGAGCCCGTAACGAGGATTGAAATGAGCTTAGCGGTTTCAATGTTGTCGATAGCTGTATTTCCAGAACACACTCCATCATAATTACTGTCATTGCACACAGTGATACTGAGGGTAAAGCCACTATAAAGCTCGCCTGATGTCGTGTCGTATTGTGTGGGCCGATGAACCACCCCATCATAATCATCAACATCATCATAGTTATCGAAAGTTTCATTACCATCGCTACCCAAAATAGTGGAACAGTCGATATTATTTTCGCCACAGCGAATTTCACCACCTGCCCTATTAGAGTTTTCATCGAAGGCTTTAGCGACAATTTGATTCATGAGTGACTGACCTAACTCAGCAGCCCTCATTTGACGAATTTGTTTGATACTTTGTTCCATGGCAGGAAACAGTAAGGTGGCTACAATGGGTAAGGCCATTGCCAGAACAACCATGCCAACAACCATCTCAATTAATGTGAAACCTTGTGCTTTGTTATAGGAAGTGGGTAATGACCGTAAGGGGTTATTTAACATGTATATAGCCCTCTGATTCAATGCGCAGCTTTAGCGGCGGTGAACCTTCAATAATAATATCGATTGGACAAGGTGAGGTCTGACAGACTGGACGCCCTAAAGAGTCAAACGCAAAATACTGGGTTTGCGTATAATAGACCGTATCATGGGTCATAATTACTGAGGTAGTATCATCACCAGACCAAGTATCACTAAAAGTTAACAAGCCTTCTACCGGGCAGGTATTGGGTTGTCCTAGTTTTTTTTCGGTGATTAATACGCATTGGCGCGTTTGTGGGTTTTGCATGGCTCTTTGTTGGATAGCACGTAACGTCGAAATAGTTTCAGCACGGTAAGCATATGCTTCAAAACCATTGTCACCTATAAACCGGGGTCCTAACACCGAGCCCAAGATACCGACAATAACGATCACCATCATAGCTTCTAATAAGGTGAAACCGCTGTTTTTTATGGCGTATAGCTCAAATCTGCTTGTTATCATAATAGAGTACTAAAAAAACCGTAATGAACATTAAGTTCATTACGGTTTGTCTTATCTACATTAATGCTATTATTAACAATCTATGTTAACAAACGCAACGAAAGGTTTCATGTCTTTCATAGCAGATTCTGTATATGAGATGTAACATTTACTTCCAGTTAAAGCAGTATGATTATCATCATTTTTCATAGTAACATAAACATTGAGGTCATCAGACTTTTCAATGTGAAATTTACTAACAGTTCCGCCTTCTGGAAGAGTACCTGAATTGGCTACTGTAGTAGACGCATCCATAGCAGCTTCATCGGCGAATTCACCCACACCAGCTAATTGTACTATGTTAAATACATTGGCTGCAGCATAACCAAATACTGTTTTCAACTCTTTGTCACCTAGAAAAACAAGTTTATCAGCACTATCACTTTTCATATCTCTACTTGCAGTAGCATACAAAGAATCGTTTGACTTCTCGATAGCAGTAGCTACACCAGCCATAGATTGAGCTTTAGCATCGCCACTCATACCCGTAATCTTAGGTATTGCAGTTGCAGCCAGAGCAGCAATAATAACCATTACGATGCCTAATTCGATTAATGTAAAACCTTTTGCATTGTTTAATGTTTTCATTTTTATATACCTTTTTGTCTTATTATAAAATTTCAAACCAAATTAATTATTACTTAATACTGGTTCTCAAAGTTTGGCATTAGTGCCGAGATAAAAGTTAATCACTTCATTTGTGGATGTAATAAAATTCCACTGCATGGACCATAATATACTTTATACAACATTGCAACATATATTTTATACAAAATTCACAATATCTTGCGTTAATATAACATATATTCTAGGCCAGTCGTTATTGTAAGGTATATTAAATACTTTACATTGATATACTATCTCGAATTATCAACTAAAACCATTACATAACATTACACCGAAAATATTGGCACATTAACACTATAAATCAATAGCTTAAATTAATTCCGGGGGTTGCTCATATAATTTCATAGGCCATTACTACCCCCCATTAACGTTTTCATTAACACTTTTGTCGTCTCAACCTTTAAAACCAAACTGCAAAAGGTCGCTAGTGACTATTGGAAAATCTTTTTTTTGGATATTTGTGTCATATGAGTTGCCAAGCCACGTGGATTTAAAACGTTTGCGATAAACTGACATAGCGAGAACATGAGGATGGCATTTTTCTAAATGACTTCATAACAACCTCGATTACGTGTATCGAGCCACCACAGGTCCCAGAATTTTATAGCCGCCCAGCATACGACTTTATCTACGACAACAGGAGATGAAGTCGATATCTATGGTAAATAGTTTTCCACCGCTTCCACCCCACCGTCGTGATAATTGGCGGTCAACCCTGAGGAATAATCTAATAGAGTCATAGTTTTTTTCTTGGAGAGTCCAATAATACTGCACGGCAACAAAATCGAGGACTCAACTAAAAACCCATGAGGATTGTTCTACGTACTAGGATTATCTTGTTTATATCAGTGTAATTAACAGCCTGAGACCTCAACATAAATATCAGGTTTATCAAATTCACTTATAGCTGCGGTATATTGGACGTAACATGTGCTAACCCCTACTGCATTAATCGCTGTTCCATCACCGCTGATTTGAGCAGCTGAGCCACCTATATGAAAATCTCGGCCGGCGAAAGTAATGAAAACAGAATCACCGGCTTTCTCTACATGGAAATCAGAACCAGGATCGGTCGCTTTAATAGTGGTTAATGTTTGTGCCTGCTTTAAATCAAGATCCACTAATGCCGACATGTTACGTACTTCGGCTGCAAGCCAACCATAAGTCGTTTCTAATTGTTCACCGTCTACTGTGATTTCAGTTTTCAGTTCCCCTACGCCACCCTCAAGCGAGTCTGTCTGGTCCATCATCGCCTTATTTTTCATGCTTTCATTTGCCGCTGCCATAGCAGACGCTATACCTTGAAGGGTAGAAGCCCTAGCAGTATCAATTGTTCCCATTATCATAGGTACTGCTGTTATCGCTAAAAAAGAGGTCACAACCATTACTACTACTACTTCGAGTAATGAAAAACCTTTTGCTTTATTAAATACATTCATTTTTATTCACCTTTTTTATGCTCTTATTGGCGTACAAACTGGATTAATTTCAGACGAACTAATATTAGTTTTCAACACCTGGCTGTTTAGCTAATATAAAAGCTATTGTTTACCTTCTTTATTAATCAATATTACTACAACAGACTACCTGGTAATATACATTATACCCAAGCGTCAGCTTTAATTCAGATTATAACTAAAAATTTATCCGCCTTTATCACATCGCCATTACGTTTTACCGACACTGCCTCGTATCAGTACATCCTATAGCAAAGGGCTCTAGTGACTATTGAATGCACCACCTTAACTCTGTAGGTCATCAGGGCTATCAGGCTACGAAAATCGGGAGGGTTGGCGACAAACTCACACGGCAAGCGACATTTCTTTGACTGACGCCAGTAAAGCGTTGATCTCGCTTATTGAGCCTTCGAATTTATAGTCACTCGGCATACGAGATGCTCTGCGACAACAGGAGATATCGTCGCCATCAACCACAAAATTGCCCGCTGTTAACCTCGATAATACTGTCAAAGACTACCCATTGAATCATTCGTGTGCCAAGGCCAACCGAGTGGTAAGGGAAAGTCGCCACTGCGGCTATACCTAAGCTAAGTATTGGTCTTTAGCTCGATAACTAAAGGAACTCATTATATCAGCGGACACGATGGTCCAGATACACATAGCCTCTATTAATTTGACTGATACGCACTGCTCATGTTCCACATTGGCTGAAATACACCCAAGCCCAGAACCAGGACCATCATACCAACCACCACAATTAGCAAAGGTTCGATTTTCGCCGTTAATGCGCCTAAGTCATAATCGACTTCACGTTCATAGTAATCTCCTACGTCTTCAAGAAGCTCAGCTACACGGCCAGACTCATCACCAACGGCTATCATTTGCAAAACCAAGGGGGTAAATAACTCACTCATCACAGCCGATCTATATAACGTTATACCGGCTTCCACATCGCTTCTCATCGCTAATATTCTCACTCTAATATAGGCATTATCAACAGCTTCAGCCACTAAAGTGAGCGCTGATGTCATTGGCACACCCGATTTAAGCACCGTAGACAAACTATAGGTAAACCGAGCGAGTAATGTTCGCTCGTAAATACTCCCAATAACAGGAAGGTTTAGCTTACTTCTACCCCAAATATACGCGCCCTGCTTTGTTTCTAGATAGTTATTAACAGCATACATCAAAGCGAAAAAACCTATCCCAGTATAAGGACCATACTCAATAAAAAACTTGGAACTTGATATTAGGAATCGTGTGGTCGCTGGTAAATCAGCCCCTAATTTTGCATATGTACTAGTAAAGGTGGGGATAACAAAAACATTTATGGCGATAATGGCCAGCCCTATGACAATAATGACGAACATAGGGTAGCGCATGGCTGTTTTGAGGCGTTTTAGCGTTGATTCCTCACGCTCAAAGTAAACCGACAGTTTCAAAAACGCGTCGTCTAATTCACCAGTATTTTCACCAACATGAATAATAGAGACAAACAGTGGGCTAAAAACCTTAGGGACTTTACCGAACGCTGCAGCAAGTGGATAACCACCTTCAAGGAGCTCAATTACTTTTAAGAGCGCTGTCTTTAATGTTTTTTTCGTGGTTGCCCCGGCTAACCCCTTGATTGCTTTTAATACTGGGACACCTGAACGCAATAACGCATTCATTTGACGACAAAAATTAATTATGTCACTGCTTAAAATTGCATCGAGACCCATTGTGTCGAGCATGTGTAGCACGCTCTCAGTAATGGTAGCTTGAGCAACATCTTTAGTTTCTTCGAGCTTAGTAACAATAATCCCTTGCTGAGCCAACTGTGCAACAGCCGCATTATTATTAGGACTTTCAAGGTTACCTTTCACCTGGCCACCACTGTCAGTTCTACCTTGGTATTTAAATGTCGCCATACTGATTAACTTTCCTCGTCGTTTGACGTCATATCAATTGTATCAGCCAAACGAAGGACTTCTTCGATGGTAGTAACGCCTTTGGTCGTATAATCAAAGGCGGCATGCGATAAAGGCTTATAGCCAGGATGGGCATTTGCATGCCTAATAAAACCTTCGTTATCGCCTCGTTTTAATGCTGCCATCATTGGCTCATTCAACTCTAACAACTCGAACACACCAATTCGACCACGGTAACCAGTATGTCCACACGATTGACAGCCTTGCCCTTGCTTGAAATTAGAGTGGAGCTGCTCAATAGGCTGCCCCATTAGACGGGATAACCACAATCTTTCTTCATCAGTTGGCTCGACGTCGGCGACACAATTAACGCATATTCTGCGCACTAAACGCTGAGCGAGTACCGATTTTAATGCGCTGCCAACTAAGAAGCCTTCAGCGCCCATATCTAATAAGCGCAAGGCGGAGGTAATAGCATCATTGGTATGCAATGTTGATAATACTAGGTGACCGGTTAACGCCCCTCGCAATCCTATGGATGCGGTTTCAACATCGCGCATTTCTCCAACCATCAATATATCCGGGTCTTGACGCAATGCCGTTCGCAATACCCTGTTGAAGGTTAAGTCAATTTTATGATTAATTTGAACTTGGTTAATACGGGGTAAACGATATTCTATCGGATCTTCAGCGGTAATTATTTTGTTAGTGGCTGTATTTAACTCACTCAACGCTGCATAGAGGGTAGTGGTTTTACCGCTACCTGTAGGTCCTGTAACCAATATCATGCCATTGGGCCGGGTAATTTGATGCCGCATGCGTCTAACTAAATCGACGGGCATACCCGTTTGGTCTAAAGAGAGCAATCCGGCGGATTGATCTAATAACCGCATAACTACTGACTCGCCATGCTCTAGTGGCATAGTCGACATTCGAACATCAATACTATGGCCCTTGAAATCTAAATGAAAACGACCATCTTGTGGCAAACGTTTTTCAGAGATATCTAAGCCTGCCATTAACTTCAAGCGTAACGTAATGGCCGGGGCTATGGTATTTTCTTTTAAAATACTTTCTTGTAGAACACCATCAATACGCTGTCGAATCCTTAAAACGTGTTCATCCGGTTCTATATGAATATCTGAAGCCCGCATTTGTATCGCGTCTTCAAAAACCGACTGCAATAATTTAGCCACGGTAGCATCACCGGCTTCGCCAGTAATGCTGCTACTTACTTCATAGCTGGTATCCTTTTCGTATTCTTGATTTAATTGACTAGCAAAAGACTCAATATCGGCGGTACGACGGTATAACGCATCAAAAGCGTCATATAATTGCGATTCTAGCACGATAGCCAATTTAACTTCTTTCGGTGACAGCATGGCTTCAAGTTGGTCCAAGCCACTTAAGTCGGCAGGATCACTCATGCCAATCAATACCGTATCCTCATTGTCTTCAATCACTAAGGCCCGTAAACGCCGGGCATGAACCTCAGGTAACAAATTAGCAGTTTCTGGTGGAATACGTCTTTGGCTGATATTTAAAAACGGGACCTCAAGTTGTTGGGCTAAAAACTCCAGTAGTTGCTTTTCTTTGATATAACCTAAGTCAATTAATGTATCGCCGAGCTTGCGACCCGTGTCTCTTTGATCATTAAGTGCCTGGGTTAATTCCTGGTCAGTGATAATATGTTCACGAACCAATAAATCACCAAGGCGCATTTTTAATTTTGGTCCTGCCATTTTTACTTTCCTAATTCCTGTAGGCGTTGAGAAACAAACTGCCTTGCACTACTTGATAAATCATGTTTATTTAATGCCGTGCGGTAGGTTTTTTTAGCCAAGGCAAATTGACTATTACTATCGTAAGCAATCGCCAGTCCTAACCACCAGCGACCGATATGTTGCTGCAGTCTCGTTAACCTTAAATAAGCGTTAATCGCAAATTGATATTGTTTACTTCCTTGCGCTTGATTGGCTAATACAGTGTGGTAGTTCACGTCATTAATTGTGTCAAGTGCGGGGTGAGCTTGTAATACTTTAAATGCCGCAAAATTTTGCTGCCGCTTAATGTGTATTTGTGCTTTTAAAAGACGAAGCTCATTATCCTTAGGATCAAGTACAATACCGCGGGCCAATAAATTCAACGCCGCTTGATAAGACTGACGGCCAAACCACAGTGCTGCCAATTGTTTTCGTGCCCCTTTTTCGCTGGGTAAAATAAGCAAGACATCTTGGAATAACTGTTCTGCCTTGGAGATATCATTATTGTCAACAGCCTCTTTTGCCTGACTCATTTTTTGTTTAGCTAACGTTTTAGGCGTTAGTTGTTTACGGGTAATCTCCATGGTTGACCCCTGGGCTTTTTCAACCTTGGGCTTTGTAGTTGCAGAATGTTTAGCCGTTAGAACAACTAACGGTGAAGTTAGAGCAACGGCCGGTGAAGTTAGAGCAACAGCCGGTGGGCTGAACTGCACAAATTTTTCTGCGGCCGAATTATCGCCAATAACTTCATCAACAATGGTATTGGAGGCTTTATTTACAATAAAACTCTCCGTTGGTGTTTCCATGGCAAGAGCTTTTACAATTGATTTATTGAGACTAGCCAGAGGCGGATTTATTGTGTTCTCTTGCGTCTCAGTAATGCTTGACTTACGTGGTTTGTTTGTCAAAACAGCTAACTTATCTAAGGTCGCAGGCGAGCGCACGTCAGTCGTCGCCTGCTTATTTTTTTGTGACTGACTCGCCAAACGTTGGTTTTCACTTTGTAAATAAAACATGTAGGCCGAAGATAGGGTAATCACAACACTGACAGCAATAATTAAAAAATTTTTAGACGATGATTTATCGACAATTACCGGCGGTGGAATAGCCATATTATCAGGATGATGAACACGTTGGCGCTGTTCTAAGTCCTTTAACATTTGATTGATAACGCTCAATCTGTTACTCCGGTCGAATTGTCCGCTGCGGTATAATTTATACCCAAATAATCAGCACCTAAATAAATAATACTCACCAATAGCGCCAAACTCACTACAGCAATACTGATCGCCATGACCTTTGAACTTAGTAGCGACTTTGGCCTCAATAGCGAAATTAATTTGGTGTCTTCGGTATCATTGATTGCCAGTGTTAAGTGTCCAGAGGTTATTGTATGATGGCCCTGACCATAGGCAAGCATCAGTATTTTATGACACAACACATTCACCAACCGTGGAATACCTTTACTCGCTCTAGCTAATTTTTTAGTGACCCCATGAGAAAATAAAACAGGGCCTTTATAACCAGCCACTTTTAATCTGTGCTGGATATAGTAGTGGGTTTCATGAGCCGTTAATGTTTTTAATTGGTATGAAAAGGTGATGCGTTGCCTCAACTGACGAAATTGTTGTTCCCCAAGGAGTTGGTCAAGCTCTGGTTGAGCAAATAAAACCACTTGCAGTAATTTCCTAGTCTCTGTCTCAAGATTAGTAAAGAGTCTCAATACTTCTAAACTTTCAACAGGTAAGGCTTGCGCTTCATCTAAGATCAGCACCACAGAATGTCCTTGACCATGCAAAGCCATTAATCGCTCTTGTATACGTTGGGTTAAGGTAGACATACGCTGCACTTCTTTTACACCTAACTCTACCGCTACTGCTCTGCGTAATTCATCCGGTTTTAAATCAGGATTAGGGATGTATGCGGCGACAAAATCACCAGGTACTTCATTCAATAACTTACGGCATAGTAGCGTTTTACCCGTTCCGACTTCGCCCACAATTTTGATAAAGCCTTCACCACTTTTTAAGGCAGTAAGCAAAACAGCCAACGCCTCATTGTGTGAATCTAACCCTAAATAAAATTGGGTATTGGGTGTTAAGGTAAAGGGTAATTCCCTTAAGCCAAAATGTGGCAAATACATAAGTAAACCTAATATTATTGACTAGATTAATGACTCGTTTTGGGTCATAGGGGGTTTATCGTCAATTTAGTCTCTCTCAAAACTATCCTCTCCAGGGAACCACTCTTTGAGCAGTGAACGGGCATCTTGTAACTGATTATTCCAAGTATCTTCACCAACAACAATGGGTTTTAACATGATAATTAACTCAGTTTTACGCATTTGTTGGCTTTTAGTTTGAAACAGTTCACCTAAAAATGGAATATCACCTAGCAATGGTGTTTTTGAGTTTATATCTACACTGCGTGTTTCAATTAAACCACCAATAACAACAATTTCACCTGATTGCGCTTTAATGATGGTATCAGACTCTCGCACACTACTTTGTGCCAGTGGTAAAACAAATTCTTCACCGCCAAGTGATATGACTTTATTTTGTTCATCCGTTAAGGTAACCGATGGGTGCACATGAAGAATAACTGAACCTGAGGGATCAATTTGCGGCGTAACATCTAAAGCAATACCAGAGAAAAAAGGTGTAAGAGAAATATCAGGTGTGACCGTCGTATTGGTACCTGAGGAGGTCGAAGTGGTTGAAATATCGGTGACAAAGTATTCATCTTCTCCTACTTTTATCACCGCCTTTTGATTATTTGTTACGGTAATTCTCGGACTAGAAAGGACTTGCACATTACCTTGTGTCTCCAGTAATTCAATCACACCACTGAAGTCGTTATTTTGGAAACCAAAAGCAGTTGTCCCCCCGACTAAGGTCGATATAGCGTTGTTGGTTATATTACCGCCCATCGATAAAGAAAGATTTGTACCGCCTAAGACCTTATCCCATTTCACTCCTTGCTGATAATCATCATTAAGGGTTACTTCCATTATTTTTGCTTCAATGATCACCTGACGTCTGAGATGAGCTTGCGTATCATCGATAAACTTTTTCACTGTTTTAATTTCTTGTGGTAATGCACGTACCGTCACTAAGCCCGCTTGCGGTGACACAATGACTCGTCGCCCGTCATCAGTGCCTATGAGTGCACTTAATGTATTTTCTAACTCTTGCCAGAAGTCGGATTTACTTGACGTGGCAATTTTAACACCACTACTACTACCGCCACTGCCGCCGCTACTGCCGCCGCTACTGCCGCCGCCACTGCCACCACTACCGCCACTGCCACCACCACCACTAGTTATACCCCCAGCACTGATACTGGTAGTAGACTCACCAACACGCTGGATAAAGAGGTAATTAAGTGCAATAGTTTCTGTGCGCATGCCGGCAGAATATACTTGTATAACGTTGTTTTGACGATTAATTTGATAGCCATAAAGTTCTTCGACGACATCAAGTGCCTCGTCTATGGTTACGTCCTTTAAATTGAGTGTGATGTTACCACTGACATCTGGGTGCACAGCAATGCTGTAAGGGGAGCCTTCAACAATGGCCGCAAAAAAACTTTGAGCCGCGACATTAGTGGCCGCAATCTCTAAACGTTTTTCAGACAACAAGCTTTGTTGTGCCTGATCAAAGCTTTCCTGCATTAATTCTTGCTGAAGATCTACCGGTACATAGGCTAAGGCTTTGGGTGCGTTTAATTGTTGGTTTTCAACTAGCGCCTTATCCAATGATTTTTTCAAGGTTTCAATTGGTTTCGGTGCTGATTGACAGCCGACAAGCATCAATAAGCAAAAACTAACTACGCCAATAATCGTTATATTTTTCATTCAATATATACCCGTACTTTACTCAAAATTTACCACTTATTGCCACTTTTTATATTGGCTCTTGGGATACTATATATCACCAACGCTCAGACGTGAACATATGTCTAACTTTTCAACCTATTTTTTTACTATTGATGAAAAGAGTGACAGTTTGAGTAACTCCTCTGATGAACGTAAAACCACACTATTATCTTTTACTGACACTAAACGATACTCACCAATATAATCATTAACCTTTAATGCCTGCCCATTAATGACAGCCGTGGCAGTTTGCTCGTTATGACCACTATAAAAAATACCTTCCAAAACGATATTTTGAGTTGGCATTACCGATTCTGGCGTCTTTGCACCCACTATTTTCTCGACTTCAGGGGCTTCTAACTCAGTTTTTTCTATCGCAAAAGTTTTCCCCTTTTCTATAACCCCTGGAGCAGACAATGGTTTACCTGGGTCTAATGCTTTGAGGTTCGCTGTTGTGCCATCACTGGGCATAACAGCAAAAAAGATCACGATAGTACTGATAATGATTCGCTGATTTTTTACTGGGTTAATCATTATTCACTGCACCTTTATTCGTCATTTAAGTGGATGATGTTCAAATCAATAACCCACATGTAAGAAGCTATACGCCAATAAAATCTGAACTTGTACTTAAGCTGTAAATTTCTATCTCTAAAACATTCAAGGGATAACCCTCTGCTGTGTAATAAAATTTTTGCCAAAAGAATGTCCATGATAAATCTTCTAACTGTAATAAATAATCCCGTAATTGAAAATATTGCCCTTGTAATACTAATTGAATACCGTGGCGATACAAACCGACAACATTAGTGCTACCTGAGTTTGCCGTTTCACTTTCTTTATTAGCACCAGTACCACCTGAGTTTGCCGTATTATTTTTTTTATCAGCATCGTTTAACCATAATGGCTGTACCGGCATCGCTTTAAAAGAGAGGAGCTTAACGCCTTTTTCTAACTTTAATAATTCGAGCAAGGCTTGACGCATTTCAATGGGATCAATTAAATCAGAGGTCAATTTAAGTAACCGCCCATCGACCTTAAGTAACTGGTCCTGATATTCGTTAATTTTTTTATTAACGGCAATGTTAGGATCTTTTACTAACGTATTGTCTAACTTGATTATTTTTTTTCCCGTCGCGCTATTTTCAGAGGTGAGTTGAATGCGCTGTTTATTTTTCATTGTCGTTAACGCTAAACTTCCTTCAATAGCATAAGTAAAAATCACCATAGAAAAAACAATTATACCGGCGAGTAATATTAGGCTTTGTTCTTTGATATTTAACGCTAAGTATTTCTCTGTGTACTTATCCCATTGCTCTTTCAATATCCTTCTTCCCACATATCCATCTCACTTTGAGTCTTCACTGTAAAGTCAATCAAGCCATTGTCGTTTTGCGTCATATCAAATGTGCTAAATACCTTACCTGATAAGACGGATGAAGAATCGAATAACGCTAGCCAAGCCGGCACCGCGTCTGGTGTTCTTGCCGCACCCGTTAAATATATCTGATTATTCTCGATCGTTACCTGTCGTAAGCTAATATTTTCACTATGCATGTCTGATAAGTCTGTCATTGCCTTGGCAAAACCGGCAACATAAGTCGTATTTTGATTGGTCAGTTGTTCGTACAATGCCGCCTTATTTGACATTACAAACATTAATGTTTCCAATTTATTCTGTAAAGTGGCATCGACTTTATTTTGTTGGATGTTGCTTTTTAAATCCGCCAAGACTTTGTCTTGTTTTACTTTGACTTTACTCAAAGCTCTTAGTTGCTCTGCAAGTTGATCAACTTGATATTGACTGTAGAATGCCACCAATAACATCACAGCAATAACTAAAGTCCAACTTACCACTACTCGGTGTAGCGTTAACAGCGCTCGTTTAGGTAGTAATTCGGCTTGTAATAAGTTAATACCATATTTATTATCCATGCGCTTGCTCTTGCTCTAAGGTATTGAGTAAACTTGCCCCTATTGCCACCGCATATTTTCGCTGTCCTTGGTGTTGCTTCGGCAGAGCGAGCAATTGCACCAAGACATCTGTATTTTCGGCTAATTTATCAGCTAAGTACTGTTCATTATCCGAGGGGACCATTACTTGTATAGATTTGATCGGCGCTTGCTTTAATTGGCGCTCAAAATAGTCCATGAAGCGTTGAATCTCTAAGCTCAGCCTCTCAGTAGTCCCCATCGCTAGGTCTTCTTCACTTTGTTGAGAGAGTTGAGTGAAACCGCGCAAACGACGATAAAAATATAATCGACCATTTTTTACAATCAATAAAACAACCTCCGCATGGGGTTGTTGACATACCAGTAATACCGCGGCATCTTGTTTCGGTAGTAAACTGAGGAAAGCAAATTCTTCTGTACTGATAGTCGATAATTGAAGGCCACCTTGGTTGATAGCGCTAAACAGCACCGTTAAAAAACTTTTTGAGGCACAAATGACATTCACTTGCGGGTTTCCTCCAACCACGGCATGTGCGTCAAAATAATCGACGATCATGTCATCAACCTCAATAGTGACTAGGTCATTGACTTGCCATTTTAACGCCCCAAGCATTTCATTCACCGGTATATTAGGCTTATCGACTTGGATTATTTTATAAAAGGCTGGGGATAAAACAACGTGACAATTGCCTGAAGTTACATATTGTGTTAAAAACTTTTTCAAATGCTCAGTGACGTTTTTAGTGGCGGCGTTATTCCCCAACTGTGGATTAGGCGCCATATCAAGCGCACTTTCTTGATAACTAATTTCATTAGATTCATCTAAGTAGCAGAGCGTTAAAGATGACGGACCAATACAGACCCCTAGCTGATGCTTTGACTCTGGCTTTGAAAAAAATTGTAGCAGCCTAGTAATTAATGACATTGATTAGTCTATTTCTGTATTATTAAATAAGTTGTTTGAGTCATGCAGAAAGGTTAAATATTTGTTAAACCATACATAATTCGTTAAAGTTACTTAAAAATGTATCCATTATTCATTATCCCAAATTAAAATCTATGCGCAAGCCTTATTTTAAAAAAATTATGAAGCTAATATCAAACTATGCCATTACCCTCTCCATTACAAAAAATTGACCATCCGTTGTTCGACCATCACAAGCTCACGGTGATGATCAAGCGCGATGATTTAATTCATCCGACAATCTCAGGGAATAAATGGCGCAAGTTAAAATACAACCTTGAACAGGCAAAAGTGCAAGGCAAAAAAGGTATCATTAGTTTTGGTGGCGCCTATTCAAACCATATTCATGCGCTCGCCTTTGCTTGTTATCAACTCAACCTCCCCTGTATTGGTATTATTCGGGGTGAATGTCATTATGCTAATAACTTCACCTTACGTTGGGCACAACATTGGCAAATGCAGTTAACTTATCTTGACCGCATGACCTATCGCCGCAGAGCAGATCTTGACTACCTAGCCTTACTTCAAGCGCAATACCCTAACTACTTGATTTTGCCTGAAGGTGGTAGTAATGCTTTGGCTATTCCAGGGGTTAGTGAGATTATTGATGAACTTAATAAACAAACCACTTTTGAGACGTTGTTAACCCCGGTAGGGAGTGGGGGAACACTCGCAGGCCTTATCTCAGGGGATAACAATCAACATCAGCTATTAGGTATTGCTGTCCTTAAACAAGGGAACGCAACTAATGTTGATCACTTTAACAATAATAATTACTTAACAAACCAGGTCTCAGCACTGCTACCTAAGGCAGCACAGGAATATGATAACTGGCAAGTATTACCCGACTTTCATCGCGGTGGTTACGCGAAATTTAGTGAGGAAGATAGTCAGCAAATAGTGGCTTTTAATCAAGACACTGGCATAAATTTTGAGCCCGTATATTCAGGTAAAATGCTCTTAGCCTTAATGGATTTGATTAAGCAAGGTTACTTTGCCCAACACCACCGTATTGTGCTTCTGCACACCGGGGGATTACAAGGTTTGGGTGGATTATCCGAACGAAAGCGAATAAATACCCAACAGTGGCAAGTACCTCCTGATGCGCCAAAGGTATAAATTATAGCGAGTGACTTAACTCTTTATAAAACCTCAATACCTGCTTTAAATAAAGAGGATAAGGGATTCACCCCAAACTGATAACAAAGTTCGGCCGGCTGCTCAATGTCCCAACAGGCTAAGTCTGCATCAAAACCCACTTTTAATTGACCTTTACTGTCATTTAATCCAAGCGCTTTAGCACCATGACAAGTAACACCGGCAATGGCTTCTGTCGGTGTTAGTTTAAATAAAGTACACGCCATATTTAGCATCAATTGTAATGAACATATCGGTGATGACCCGGGATTAACATCAGTGGCTATCGCTATGGCCACGCCTTCTCTTCGTAAAGCCTCAATTGGGGGTAGTTGAGTTTCACGTAAAAAATAAAAGGCGCCCGGTAAGAGTACCGCAGTCATATCAGCATCAGCCATCGCCTTAACCCCATCAATAGATAAAAATTCAATATGATCGGATGACAACGCCTGATATTTTGCTGCCAGCTTTGTGCCACCTAAATCAGATAATTGTTCCGCATGAACCTTAATCGCCAAACCGTTTGACTTTGCTGCGGCAAAGACGCGCTCAGTTTGCTTAAGATCAAAACCAATGCCTTCACAAAACACATCAACCGTTTCGGCGAGTTGTTGCTCTGCTATCGTTGCCATCATTTCATCACAAACCAGATCAATATAAGCGTCAGGTTGGTCTTTATATTCAATGGGTAAGGCATGTGCACCGAGGAAGGTTCGTTTAATCGTTACGGGCAGTTTTTTAGCCAACTGCCCGGCAACTTTTAACATTTTAATCTCCGTTAGTGTATCTAGCCCATAGCCTGACTTAATTTCTACTGTGGTTACACCTTCCCGTTGCAACGCCATTAATCTTTTCAACGCACTGGCCAGTAACTGTGCTTCACTTGCTGCCCGTGTTGCTTCAACAGTGGACACTATACCGCCACCCGCTTGAGCAATTTCTTGATAACTTTTGCCTTGTAAGCGCATTTCAAACTCATTCGCACGATTACCGCCATACACTAGGTGAGTATGGCAATCAATTAACCCAGGGGTCATCCATTGTCCCT
>Ga0307488_10002082_pt1 | contig 16914 bp, 19 predicted proteins | sample SB02metaG_FD_202248 | JGI IMG/M metagenome (GOLD analysis project Ga0307488, IMG submission 202248) | Sea-ice brine microbial communities from Beaufort Sea near Barrow, Alaska, United States - SB 0.2 | ecosystem: Environmental > Aquatic > Marine > Coastal | place: USA: Alaska | collected... | reverse complement strand
TTTTAGACCTATTGGTATTCAGCTTCACCGTTTGAGAGTTAATTTACCTTTTTTCTCATCTTAGAGTTTCCGTAAATCGGATGATTATTAAATTGCTCTGTCTGTGTTTAAATGGCTACCAAAACTTATAAAACCAGCATCCTATTAATGTTGTATTCTATACCTATTTTTATAAAATACACTCTTTTTTCTATCAAAAACTCAAAAGTCCTAGTTTTTATTAGAGCCCTAAAATAGGTCCATGCAAGAAAGTTCTAAGAACGCCTGGGTGCCACAGAATCGATAGTTACAGGAAAGTAAGCTTTTTATAGTTGTGTTTGAGTGTGCAAAAATACACGTTGTAAAATGTAACGATCTTTAGATTACGAAAACGCTAAACTTGCATAGCGCTCCTTTGGGCATTGAAAAAATAAACGCAACACAAAAAAAAAGGGGATTTTAAGCCTTTAACTGTTCTAAGTCAGGAGATAAAAATTGCATGTTTCTTCTAGTAATTTTTTCACCAAAAAAGTAGGTCCTTTAAAAACGTTCTTTCGCTTTACGAGCTTAAACTAAAAAACTAGGCTAAGCCTCTTGCAATAGTTTCTATTCTTTTACTTTACCACATGATACCATCGCTCGGCAGCTGGGAACTCTCAAGCTTTAATAAATCATGAAATTGTTTTAAAAGTTAATACAGATAATACTAACGTAAAAAAAATAGAAATACTCAAGAAGAGATTGAAGAATTAAAACTGCACACCACAAAGAAAAGAGTTTTTTTTTAGCGCAGTTATTGGCTATAAATAGTTATTTATTCATTTCTAATATTTTATTGATTTTCGGTCTCCAATAGTCGATTTTTTCTTGTCTTAGTAAATCCATATCATAAATGCTATCTTCAACTTTCAATAATTCTGCATACATCTTGTCTCCAATTTTTTCTAAATCAGAATATGATTTGTCATCTCTATATTTGACTTTATTGATTTCACGATTAAATTTCCGTGCAAAAATTTCATATAAGTCAAATCGTACTTTATGCATTTTCATTAGTTCCTTAAAATTTGTAGTATCCTTTATCCACGATTTATTTTAGTCAAACAAAGCTCTTACTTCAGCATCTTTTAAATTTGTGGATTTAAGATAAAATCCGTGAAACCACCGTTCGTTTGAGTCAGAACTCAAATCTGCTTTTGCTTTAAAATCAGATGGTTTTATTTCCACCTTTTCAGACCAAAACACTACGTGTTTTCTTGAAAAATAATATTCAATTTGAATTCTTGTATTCCAGTAAATACTTCCAATTATGATAACTAAAAAAATGACTAAAATGATTTTTCTGATTTTGGTCATAATAATGCACAATGGTTTGTGTTTGGTTAGTGGCAGATTTCGAAGCTCTTAACTTTCAGTTTAGCACTTGGATTATTAAACACTAAAATACTCATTTTTAGCACAAAACCGCTATGCAATATACTTTGTTACAAACAGTTTTTTAGTTAGATAAATCCTGAGTTAATTGAAGTTCTCCAGCATAACTTCCGCTTACAGTTCCGAAATTATTAGTTTCAAATGAGAAATTCAAAGTGTAAATATCATTCGACTTTTCTATTGCCAGACTTCCAGAATTTATTTGGTCTTCATTCATGTCATTAGAACTTATATAGCAATTGTTTTCCACAACAATATTGGTTACAATCAATGTTTCGTTCAAAGATGGTTCATTGGAAAACAATTCATACGTATAATTCCATCTGCTAATTCAGAAATAGAGCTTGACCTTATGTTAAAAATCACTCCTTGTGTCAAATTATTTGAGTAATCACATCCTTCTCCAAACCATTCGTTATTTAGTATTGTTCCATTTAGCAAAAAAATTTTGTGTAGACTATTGTTTGTTCCGTCAAAGGTTGATAAAATAAATCCGTTTGAAATAGAGTACTCAGTTCCGTTAATAATGAATTCAGATTCTACTTGTGGCGTATCATTTTGATTATCGTCATCAGACGAGCAAGAAAAAATGATTAATCCAATTAAGATTCCAAATAGTAAGTTTAATTTTTTCATAGTAATTTTTTAAATGATTCATAGTGTACTCTTTTTATTGGGTTTTCTGCTTTTATTTCCTTTATCATAAAAAGGTGGTTAACCTCAAGTAAATTCTTTTAACCTTAGTGTTGATTTTAAATTGTCCATAACGTTTAGTATAAAAGTAGTAGCGGATTAAAACACGCTTACTTTAGCACTATAAGATACTAAATTAAATAAAAAAAAGGTTTGGATTAAAACATAAACCGCTATTACTTTTATACCTTATTTAAGATAGTTATTATTCCTTACTCTTTTGGTAATAAGTCACAATACTTGCCTTAGCTATTGTATTATTCCATAAGTAATATCCAACTACAGTAGAATTTGTACTTTCATTGAGTCCAAGTTTGTCTGTTTTTAGAGCGTAAACTGTAATTATATATTGATGTAAACCATGACCTTCTGGAGGGTAAGGTCCACCATATCCTTTGGCTCCATAATCTGTAATGCTTTGAATACCCCCTTCAGGTGTTAGATTTCGTTCTGTATTTCCAGCACCAGATATTAATTCGTTATTACTAACTGGAATATCAAATACTACCCAATGCCACCATCCACTTCCAGTTGGTGCGTCAGGGTCATACATAGTTACTGCAAAGCTTTTAGTTCCTTCAGGTGCATTTTTCCAAGATAATTGTGGAGATTCATTTTCTCCCGCACAGCCAAATCCGTTAAATCCCTCATTGACAGTAGCTTCTACCCCAAATCATTACTTGACAAGGTAAATGTGTTTTGGGCAAATGCTGTAGTTGATAAGGTGATTAATACCCCTATAATAAACTTTGATTTTTTCATAATGTTTGTTTTTTAGTTTGGGAACAAAATTATGAGAGATAGTAGTAAATCTTGTGTTTGATACCGTTCAAAAAGTATTGATAAACGTTCAATTTGATTGGTCCTGTTTTGGGGTGATTCGGAATTTCATCTTAAAAGCCTGAATGAAATTTGATGAATTTTCATATCCAATTTCCTCATAGATATCAGATGGTCTTTTTGATTTATTTTTAAGTTAGAATGCAGAATGTTCAAGTCTTTTCTCTTGAAACCATTTACTTGGTGAGTTATGAAAGTGTTTTTCAAATTCTCTTTTGAATGTTGACACACTCATATTCGATAGAAATGAAAGTTCTATTATAGTACGTTTATTTAACTAATTACTCTCTATTGTATGAATAAATCTTTGACTGTGGTTGGCACCATTGTTAATTATAGAATATAAAAAGTCTACCCCTTTAAATTCAACGAAATATAGCATTATTTCCTCAAACTTAGCACCTAAAATATTTTTTTGAATTGATGTTGAAAGTTTAGAAATATCTAAAAGACTATCCACAAATTTTTTTATAAATGAATCATAATTAAATGAATACGTAGAATACAGTTTGCCCGAGTCTGTTGGGTTAAGTTCAAACTTTCTTATGAATTTTAAAACGTCTTCATTGGAGAAAAAGAATAGAATACTTCTATAGTAATCTGCAATGTTAGATAGCTTTTCAGTCATTAAACAATGTCCAGACTTCATCAATAGGAATTGAGAATTATTTATTGCAAAGGAGGAATTATCAAAAAAAACTTCTTTTTTTCCTTCTTGAAGAAAACTAAAAGTGTTTTTGTTCAGAAAGATTTGTTACTTTGAGATTTCTTTAGTGCTTTCATAACCATACACAGAGATAGAAAGAGAAAAATTCAGATTTAGTTAATCCGGTAATGTAATTATCTTCATTGGGTTTTAATTGTCTCTAACATTTGTAGAACCACCATCCTATTGCAGTAGTATGGTTAATCGCTGCAATGTATTCTTTTTCAGCAAAAAGAAAAATAACGTATCTCTTTATTCAAGTACTAAAATCCATCCAAGCAGGAGATTTATAGGAATGCCACCATGCCAGAGAAACGAGGATTATGGGTAATTATGAAAAAGGTTGCTTTCTTGCTCAATGCTTGTTAAGCACCATTTTTTATTTCATTATACCAATTTCCTTTTTTCTTACAAACTGGTCTCATAAAAGCGCAGTAGGGATGAGAAGCACTTCACGTTGCGTTTACCAATACGGTTTTTAACATTCAATGGTTTCAAGTTTAGTCCCCAAGTCTGCATTACACGTATTCATCGTTGGCTGCTGTGCTTTCTTTCTATATTTTAAGTGTTTTATATACTTGATCAAAAACATTCCGTCTGTCTGCAAGAACTATCAAAGTGTCCTGTGCTTTAATTTTCGTTGCTCCGTTTGGTGTTAAATAATTATTATCCCTTATAATCATTGCAATTATCGCATTTTTTGGAAACCCTAATTCCACAATTCTTCTATCTACCGCAAAACAGTCTGAAGTTATTAAGATTTCTTTCATTTCAGCTTTGGGGTTTTCGGATAATAGTAAATCTGTTGCGCTTACTTTCTTTGCTTGTTTAGGTAATGCTACACCTAGCCATTTTGCAACGATAGAAAGCGTCGTTCCCTGAATTAATACGGAGGTAACTGAAATAAAAAACACAATGTTAAAAATCATATTTGCTTTGTCGATGCCCGCTAAAAGAGGATAAGTAGCAAATACAATAGGAACAGCACCACGCAAACCAACCCACGAAATGTAAAACCTTCTTCTTAATTTCATTTTAAAAAATATCAGGCTGATAAATACACTTATAGGTCTTGCAATAATGATCAAGAACAATGAAATGAGTAGTCCAATCCCCATATACGGAATAATTTGAGAAGGAAAAACAAGTAAGCCTAAAGTGAGGAACAGAACAATTTGCATTAGCCAAGCCAAACCATCAAACATTTTTAAAATAGTCTGTTTGTGTATCAGATCTTGATTGCCTAAGTAAACCGCACAAATATAAATGGCAAGAAACCCGTTTCCCCCTACAAAATCGGTAGCAGAAAATGTAATAAACATTAAGGCGATAACTAAGACAGGGTAAAGCCCCTGGAAGTCAAGTTTGATTTTGTTAATAATAAGCTTGCTTAATAGGCCAAAGCCAAAACCTGCAATACTACCCAAAATCATTTGTTGTAAAAACAAAAGAATTATTGACATCATGCTTTGGTCTTGGTGAATTACCAAAGTTAAAAACGCAATAGTTAACACATAGGCCATTGGGTCATTACTTCCACTTTCCAACTCTAAAGTGGGTCTAAGCTTGGTTTTTAGAGCAAGATTTTTTGATCGAAGAATTGAAAACACGGCTGCTGTATCTGTTGAAGATACAATTGAACCTAATAGCAGACTTTCGTAAATGGTGAAATCGGTTACAAACCACACAAAGGTGCCAAGAGAAATTGCAGTTAATAAAACGCCTACCGTAGATAATACAATTCCTTGTCGGAGAATGGGTTTAACGGCTGTCCAATTGGTGTCAAGTCCGCCAGAAAACAAAATGAAGTTAAGCGATACAATACCAATGAATTGAGCTAGTTTAGGATCGTCAAAACGGATACCACCTATACCTTCAGAACCTGCCAACATTCCAATTGCCAAAAAAAGCAATAAGGTAGGAACACCAAATTTGTAGGAAGTCTTCCCCGCTACAAGACTTACAAGAAGTAATAAGGATCCAACTAATAGTATGTTTTCGATTGTTAAGTTCATTCTTTTTTCCGCTTATATCTTAACCCCAAAGGTACTGCATCTCGTTAAGGAAGTTGGTAAAACTCTCGAGGCGTTTTCTCTTTTAATACTCCTCACTTTGTCTAATTGCATAATTTTGTTTCGAAGTTGTTCAGTAGTGCAGCCTACATGTATAAGCACCCTCCTATTGCAGAAGGATCGTCTATCCTTGCAATATATTTTTTTTGGCAAAAAGAAAAAAAACTTAGTATTTATTAAAGACCTGAAATACAACCACACAAGATGTATTCTTACACCACTATGCCAGAGAAACGATGGTTACTGGTGCCCAGGAAAAAGGATGCTTTTTAGCTCAGTTCTTCTTAACTGCTCGTTTGAATTGACCACTAATTGTTATAGTGAGATTATAAAGTATAAACACTCTTGCTTTTTCTGCAATGAGAAAGATGAAGAGGCTTCTTAGGTGGGAATTTAATAATTGTATGGAGTATACATTGTGTTTTTCTGTTGCCAAAGGAGGCAGTACATATCTTAGATTTCCATAAGCATCATACATAATAAGTATCATGCATTCGTTCTTACTTACCATATTTCCTTCGCTATCTTTTACTGACGCTAAACAATTAAAGGCAGCTTACTAATAATAGATCGTTGGCCTCTGGGATCGGTGATGCTTTTAACTAGTGCGGTAGAAAGTGAGTTTTTATATTTCATTTATTGCTGTTTATTTTATGAATTCTGACTAAATAACGCATACTTTTTTTTAAAAACATAGAAAAAACGTTGTTTTATCCATCGATAAAATTTTAGATGGCTGATGGGTCGTTATTTATTTACAGCGCGCTATGGCATAAAAAAGCATCGCATTTCTGCGATGCTTTTCTCTATAGAATGCGCCATCGGTTTTGATATGCACTTTTCTTAAACTAAAGTTCTATCCTATTAAATCTCAGTTTCACTACTCATTCATTTGGCAGTTTCTTTTTATCATTTCTGCATGGTCTCGATCTAAAAGAATGGATTACCTTACAAAATGTAAAATACACTTGTCATATTAAATAAAGTTTCATACATTTGTATCAAACAAACTTTACAAATAATCAAACACAGTTGACAAATGAAAAACGAATACAAAAATGAACAAATCAAAAAGGTAACTAAGAATCTAGCATTGTGGACCCTATTATGGCTATTCTCTTTGGCATTAGCAACTTTTGGGCCAAAGTTTCTCTGGGAGCAAAACACCAACTGGAGTATTCTTGCGATTGTTATTAATGCGGCTTTTGGTGCAGGCATGATCTGGGCAAACATCAAACACCTAAGTGTACTTGATGAACTTCAAAAGAAAATTCAATTGGATGCCCTGGGCATTGCTTTAGGCATTGGCATCGTAGGAGGATTGAGTTATTCAGTAATGGACATTGCAAATGTCATTTCGAGTGATGCGGAAATAGGCTTCCTAATAATGTTAATCGGTGTCTCTTATATAATAGCATTACTCGTTGGAAAAAAACGTTACGCATGAAAAATAAATTAAAAGTACTTCGCGCAGAAAGAGATATGACGCAAGCGGATCTTGCCAATTCATTGGCGGTTTCGCGCCAAACAATTAATGCCATAGAGAAGGGTAAGTTTGATCCGAGTTTACCATTAGCATTCAAAATGTCTAAATTATTTGAATTAGCCATTGAGGAAATTTTCGATAACTCTGAAAAATAGTGACTTCACATTAATAGGTTTTATTAAATGAGTCTATTTTATACCTCCATTAATTATGTACAACTTTACGTGTGTAGTGTCTTAGCGATCCCCAGGGAAGCTATGCACTATGCACCATGTTGAACTATAGATATGCAAACAAAAATTAAAGAAAGAGTTAAGCTACATGTTTATATTTTTTTATTTGATTGTTAAATTCCTCTATCTTCAGATAATGAAGTACCGAATGCCTTCTTTTTTTGTGGTACCAAATTTCGATGTATTCAAAGATTTCAAGTTTCATTTGTTCTTTAGAGATGAGTTTATTTCCATAGACCAATTCTGTTTTTAGGGGCTTAAAAGCTTTCTGCTCCTTCGTTATCCCAGCAATTCCCTTTTCTACTCATACTTCTTTTAATAGTATATGATTCAATGGTATTTACAAATTTCTTACTAGCATATTGAGCACCTCTGTCAGCATACAAAAATTAATACTTTTTGAACAGGTCTATTTTTAATAGCCATCCTCCAAGCAGTCAAAGTTGTTTCTTATGCTCATACCATAGTCTAAACTCCACGCAATCCCATTTCTATGATATAAATCAATGATGGTAGTGAGATATAAAAATCCTGTTTTAGTTTGAATATAAGTGCTATCAGAAACCCAAACCTTTGATAGATTTGCAACAATAAACACTCTGTTTAAAATATTTTCTACAACTAAATAATTGTGTTTCGAATTGGTTGTAACTTTAAATTTCTTACAAAGTTTACTTCTTAATCCAAGTTCTATCATATATTTTGCAACTCCTAATCCAACTGCCAACCACAATCCAATTTTATTTTCTGATCCATCTATTGTCTAATTTTTGAAAGATCTTTTAAACATTTCGTCCATTGAGAAATACAGCCCTATAAAATTTTGCGGCTTTGTCTGAATTTGGCATTTTTAAATATGTACAGTTCAAAAGACACCATCTATCTAAATAATTTAGCCAAAGTGTGGTATCATTTCGTGATCGGACACCAAAGCAATCTTTTTTCAAAATAGTCTCTCATCATTTTTAGTTTTAAACTATCTGAGCTCTTCTTACGAGTATACCCAATAATTTGCTTATGTCATAAATCCAGGATCTATAACATAAGCAAATTTTACCTGCTTTTTTTTAAATGAAATTTAATCCTTGTCATTCTATTTTCATTTGATTATTCTTTACTTCATTCTTTTCAAGTATTTAAAAAGTTCGCTATCAGTAGATAGAATTACCGAGGTAGTGGTATCAAATGTTGTTTCGTAAGTTTCCATAGATTTTAAAAAACCGTATAATTCCCGTGAATCAGATGTCTGATTGTATGCAGAAGCATATATTGATGCCGCCTCAGCATCGGCCTTTCCTTTTATTTCTTCCGCTTTTCTAAAGGCTTCAGACTGGATTTTTTTAAGTTCTCTTTCTTTCTCGCCATTAATACGTGAAGCTTCCCCTTGCCCTTCAGACCTGAATTTATCTGCCATACGAAACCGTTCACTTTTCATTCGTTCATACACCTGCTCACTTACTTCCTGAACATAATTAATCCGTTTAAACCGAAAGTCGAGTATCGCAATCCCAAGATCCTTGGTTTTCTCATTGGCAGACTTTAGGATCATACGCTGTAATTCCTGACGTCCAACAGATATGTTAACAAGCGAATCTGAAATCATTTCACCAGTTGCCCCTGAGGAAGCCGGAATTCTGTTTTCAGAACGTACCGCTTCTTCTAAGTCATGGGCTGCAATATAATCTCTGGTTTCCCCATCAAGAATATCACTCAAACGAGTTAGTGCCCCCCTTTCATTGGTCATTCTTATAAAAAACTGCAATGGATCTGTAATTTGCCATCGGGCATAGGTATCAACAAATATAAATTTTTTATCTTTTGTAGGCACTTGGTTTGGGTCGCCATCCCATTCCATGTAGCGCTTTTCGAAATAATTGGTTTTTTGGATAAAAGGTATTTTGAACTGCAGTCCAGGTGCTGTTTTAGCTTCTCCCACAGGTTTTCCAAATTGAGTAATCACAACCTGTTCTGTTTCTTTTACAATATAAATACTTTGGTATACCACTATGAGCAATGCTATCAAAGCGATACCTGTAACTATTATTTTATTTTTTTTCATTATTTGAACGTTTATTTGTTTAATTTCATTTGTAATAAAGGCAATACATTATTTCCCTTTTCATCTATAATGATTTTACTTCCCAACTTTGGTAAAACAGATGCCATTGTTTCGAGGTAAATTCTACTTCTAGTAACTCCGGGAGCTTTCATATATTCTTTATAAATAGCATTAAAACGGGCAACTTCTCCGAGTGCTTTATTTACCCGCTGGGTAGCAAATCCTTCGGCCTTTTGAATGGTTTCTTCTGCCTGACCACTTGCTTTTGGGATCACTTTATTATACTCCGATTTTGCTTGATTAATCAAAGTTTCCCTCTCCTGTTGTGCCTGGTTTACTGCATTAAAAGCGGCTTTTACAGGTTCGGGCGGATTCACATCTTGCAGTACTACCTGATCAATTTTAATTCCCAGTGAATATTCTGTACATATTTGATTCACCAGTTGTTCCATTTTGGTCGCTATTTCTGTACGCCCAACAGTTAAAACTTCATTTACAGTACGATCTCCTATAATTTGTCTGAGTGCTGCTTCTGAAACATCACGCAATGTATTTTCAGGATTTCTCACCTTAAATAAATAGTTATAAGGATCATCAATACGGTATTGTACAACCCATTCTACATCGGCAAGGTTAAGATCTCCAGTAAGCATTAAGGACTCATCCTTGGAAACAGATTTGGTCACACCAGGTTGTACTGTTCTAAAGCCAAATTCTAGCTTTTGTTGTCTTTCAACAGGCACTTTATAGAGATCATCTATAAAAGGTATTTTCATATTAAGCCCTGGTTCCACTTTTTTTACAAATTTACCAAAGCGGGTAATCACACCAACTTCTTCGGGTTCAATCTGAAAAAATGCACTAAAAAAACCAAGCACTAAAAAAAAACCAATGAGGATACTCTTTCTATAATTCAGTATGTTTTTTAAAATAGGCGATTCAATTTTGTTCATATTCATATTATTTTTCATTTTTTTAACTATTTAAGTGCATTAAATTATTTTTTCTTATCGACTATATATAGCGGATACTATGTGGGTTTGCATGGCTAAATTTCAGAAATGCTACCTATACAAGTCCTCCAATAATATTACCCAGGTTCTTTCAATACTTGTGAAAGATGCTGTAAACATTTCAGTCGCTTGTACGAGAATAAATTCTTTGGATTCCCGCATCCACTAATGTTTCAAGTTGGTCAGATATATTTTGCTCAACCTATTTATTTCTGTAATTGCCTCTATTGTTTTTACGCTAATATCTTCAGCAGCGCTTTAACGGCTGCTTCCAATGAAGTAGCTTTTTGTTACACCGTAAATCATGCTATTTCTACAAGCATTTTTCTTGTATTTCTGCCTTCAAAAAGGCCCATAAAAGTCTCGGGAAATTTGTTAAATCCGTTGATTATGATTTCCTTAATGGTTAATCTGCCTTCGTCAAGCCCTGATTCTTTAAAGCAGATTACTTTTAGTTCTTTTCTATTCAACACTTTACATATTAATTATTGCACCTAGCCTTTCAGTAATGCAAATATTTCCGCTTTATAAAGGTCAGGCTATATATCAGAATAACCGTTACATCATTCTGTTTATTAGTTACATGATTCACACCTTTATGAATAACTATAAATTAGCGTACTTGATACAGGGAAATAAAGAGCGTTACTATGGGCAAAGGTGGATGCAAGTGTGAGTTTTAAACAGTGACTAAAAGAGTTTTGGCGCTTAATCTCAAGCACTAAGATGCATCAGACAAACAAATAAGATTCTAGAAATCTTCATATCCACTTTTAAGAATGGTAGAAATCATTTTAAAACGTTCGTTTGCTTTCACATTATTGGAGGTGTGGGCAGGGATAATGATTCCCTCACCAGCTTTCAATATACTTGCTTTGGAATCAATCACAACCTCGGCATTGCCTTCAATAATCTGGAGAAAGGTATCAAATGGAGAAATTTTTTCAGTGAGTGCTTCTCCCATATCAATAGCAACAATAGTTACATTGCCTGTCGTTTTACGAATGATTGTTTTTGTAACCACTGAATTGGGAACATATTCAATAATCTCAATTAATCTATGAGGTCTTGCATTTTCTAAATCGGTTTTTTGCATGCGCTTTCTATGTTATTTAAAACAAAGGTAGCTCGACCAACAGAGCAAAAGGTTACACAATTGCTAGCTTAAATTACATCATTCACACATTTTCGAGCGTTTCACGCCTTTTATTTTTAAGTGCTTTAAAGTGGGTTGGCGTTAAGCCTGTAATTTTTTTAAATTGACCCGATAAATGAGCTACACTACTATAATTCATTTTATAAGCAATTTCCGTAAGATTAAGCTGATCGTATACTATGAGTTCCTTAACCCTTTCAATTTTATGCTTCAGGTAGAAATGTTCAATCGTAACTCCTTTCACATCAGAATAAAGATTTGCAAGGTAAGTGTATTCGTGATGAAGCTTTTCACTTAGGTAATCAGAAAGGTTCACTTTTAATGGATCATCGGTATAATGTACCAAATCAATAATAGCCGCTTTAATTTGTTCAACCAGAATGCTTTTATGGCTATCCATTATTTGCAGTCCCGATTTTATTAAGGCAGCATCCAATTGTCCTAATACTTCTTCCGATACCGGGCCTTTAACATTGGCTTCTCCAATTTTTACAGCAGTATATTCGACCTCGAATTTTTCGAGCAGGCTTTTAACTACCATTTGGCAGCGTATACAAACCATATTTTTAATGTATATTTTCATTCAAATATATTCGTTGTTGGAATTAGCAATAAAGTATTGATATACTCATTTTCACAAGGTAGGAATATAAATCAAAGAATCCATTATGATTACTATTTCTGTTTGTTAGCTCCTTCATAAACCCTTTTTTGAATTACAAAAAAGTATTTGATTGTACATTAGAATTTATGTGGTTTTAAAAAATGCTAACCTCACGAACCTGCAATACAGAGAAGTTTTAAATAGTGCCCAAAGAATATATGCCCAGATTTGATAAAGAATTTAGAAGTGTCCTAATATGAGGAAGTCTTCATTCTAGTAAGCCTGCCAAACCATCGCGGGTAAAGCTAAAACGATCTCTTAAAGTTTTGGCTTTTTCAAAGACATTGCCTTTGACCAAATGGTTAAGAATGGCATCAAACTCTTTATCGATATAAACAGCTTTATTAAAGGCTTCTAATTGTAATTTTAAATTTAAAACCAACGCACTGCCATCCATTACTTTAACAGATGCGTAGCTCAAGCCAAACAATTGTTGGATTAAGTTCTTTTCTAATAGGGCTTCGGATTGTTTCGTCATAGTTTTCCAGTATTGACATTGCGAGGCGGTTAGCCGAAGTTTTCAATTGCTTGATTCGTTAAGTCCTCCCAGGTCTTATTCTCCTTTTCTATTAATGCTATTTTCTTGGCTCTACTGCCCGCTTTTAATTGTTTTTCTCCCGCAATGGCATCTCCTATCATTTGAAACGCTTCAACATACACCAACTTATCTAAATGATACCGTGCTGTAAATGATTTTTTATCGTGTTTCTTTTTATGTTGTTGAATGCGCAACAGCAAATTACTAGTGACACCTACATACAATGTGGTATTGTTTTTATTCGTGAATATGTAAATATATCCTAGTTTATTTTTTATTTCTTTTATTGCCAGCCCACCCTGCAGCCTGCACTGAGCGAAGACGAAGGGCTTGTCCTGAGCGCTTGTACTGAGGCCTGCCCTGAGCTAAGTCGAAGGGTATCGAAGTATCGAAGGGCCTGTCCTGAGCTGAGTCGAAGGGTCATTGCGAGAAGGCACAACGAAGCAATCTGTTTACCCCGTGTTCCCTTTATGAGATTGCCGCGGCTGCCGTTTGCTGCGTTCCTTGCCACTTTGCCTCGCAATGACGCTGTAAACAAATAGCTGCCACAACCGCAGCAATAAGGATGAATAACCCTCAACTTGCGTTTACTTTTTAGGCGTTTTAAACTAAATAGGACTTAAATGCAACCACCTATCGATTACGAAAATACTGAACAAGCATGGCGGTCCTTTGGCTTTGGCCTTGGAAAAATAAACGCAAAAAAAAACAGATTTTTTAAAAACCTTCTTTCGCTTTACTAGCGGAACTAAAAAACGAGGTTACCTCTCTTACCCTAGTTGCAATTCTTTTACTTTACCACAGGACACCATTGTCTAGCAGCTGGGAACTCTGAAGCCTTCATAAATTATGAAATTGTTTTAAAGGTGAAACCATATAATACGAACGCAAAAAGACACATAGAAATACTCAATAAGAGATTGAAGAATTAAAACTACACGAAACAAAGAAAAAGTTGCTTTTTTAGCTAAGTTCTTTGATGTAAATAGTAGTAAAAATTGATTTACTTTACTTCTATTCTATCAATAAGGAGCTGAAAATTTTCTTCCTTTTTGTTTCCGATTAAGAACGCTATTTCTTCTATATAATCCTCCGAAAAATTTGGTTCATTAAGCGTTCTTCCCCTAAATGCAGGGTACATATTTTTTAGAGAGATTTCTATTTCTTGCCAATCTCCATTTGTTGAAAAGGTTGAGATATAGGAATAATAGTCGCTTGAATTGGACTTTATCCTAAATTGATATTTTTTACCATCACCTTTTATTTTAAGCACTATTTTAGTGAAGTCTTTAATTAATTTTCTTTCGAATTTATGTCTTACAGAAGAGAACCCTCCATTGTTATCTAATGATATGGAACCTTTAAAACTACCGTGACCTTGAGGGCTTAATCCGAAAGAACCTGAGGATTCTCCCCCCATAACAACATCATCAATTAGTACCCAACTTTTTAGATCTGATTTTTTACTAAACTCGAAGATTATATTTGACACCATTGAAGTGAATATAGTCATCATCAAAATTGAGTATTTCATGATTTATTGTTTTTATTATGTACACCATTTCTATAAGCACCCTGCTATTGCAGAAGGATGTTACAGCTATACAATGTACGCTTTTTTAGCAAAAAATTAAAGGAATTGGTAGGCTATTAGAGACTACACTAGCACTTCTTCATTGCGAGCCCATCTTGCACCCAGCCGAAGGCCTGTCCTGAGCGCTTGCACTGAGGCTTGTACTTAGCTGAGTCGAAGGGCCATTGCGTTCGCCTCGCAATGGCGCTTCATACAAACATTACCTGCAGTAAACCACGCTTAAACCATTGGGTGTGACTTATTTGATTGTTTACTGCTTCTATTTTCGTGACGATACTCGATACGTAGGTCGCAATTTTTTGTTGTTCTTCTATAATTTGAAACCAAGGTGTCTCCACCCAGTACCTTAACAGATGCGTAGCCCAAGCCAAGCAGTTGTTGGATCAAGTACTTTTCTAATAGGGCTTCGGATTATTTCTTCATTATTCTATTTCAAATATTTCTTGAAATTTTGTTTCTATATCCTGTATTTCCTTGTCTTTTAATTCTGAAAATTCCTCCTTTAAGGCGCGTTTAGATAATTTGCCCTCACCTTTCCTCAGAAAACTTAACAATGATGAAATGAGCTTATCTGGCATTTCATAATCATCATCTATGAATCGTTTGAATTCTTCATAGCGCTCTAAATAGCGGACTTCGGTTGGAATGATATTCTCAATAGTATCTTGTACGCAATCATACAAGAACTCAGCTTGCAAGGTCGCGTCAAAGTAACGGTAATAATCAATTGTTTCATTAAGTACTTCAACGTTATTATCAGGAGCTATTTTCCAATTTATATGTTCTAAAACTGGATGTGAAAAATGTTCTAGTACCTCTTGATAGTCTTTTTTGTGATCTAAAATAGATGCCGAGACTGGAAAAATAATTCCCTGCTGTGTATAATTCATTTTAGCTAATACGTGGTGAATGATATATCTATGAAGACGTCCATTTCCATCTACAAATGGATGAATAAACACAAATCCAAAAGCAATTTCTGCAGCCACTAATACTGGATCCATTTCTCGCTCCATCAGCAACTTCTTCGTGGTTGTCCATCCTTCCAGCAATTGAAGTAGATCTTCAAATCGAGCTGATATATGATCTGCTATTGGCTCTTGACTAACTTCTTCCCTATTACCAACAAACCCTTGTTGCTCCCTAATTCCCATTGTTGTGAATCGAGTATTTTCTATCACGATTTGTTGTAGGCGATTGAGTTCGCTAATGTCTAATTCATTTATGCCCGCTTGCCCGATCGCTTTCCCCCATCTCGCGGCTCGATTGCTACGTGGCTTTTCTCCTTCTATAGTAAATGAAGCTTTTGAGTCTTTTAACAATAGGTATGCTGATGCTCTTTGTAATAGATCTTTACTCACCCTATCTAGATAAGTGCTCTTTTGTTTCCGAATATCCGATTGGATATACTTTTCAATCTTTTCGGTTTTTCGAATTATTGGACAATAATTGAGCGTCCCGGGAAGGTTATTAATTATTTTGTGCCTAGGAGAACTTACACCTTTAATGGCATATTGTAGTTTTTCATCTATGAGTGGCACCGCTTTTTTAATAGCTAAATCCGGAATATCCAATTTTTCGTCCATGAGCCACTCGTACAAAAACCATACTTTTCTACTGTATTGTCCTGTGGGCTCAATTTGAAGTATTTCCTTTACAGTTGATGCGCCTATACATTCAAATAATTTTTTAAAAACAAGTAAATCTACTCCTTCATATTTCAAAGCAAATACCAAATGCCTGTAAAGCTCATCATCAATGGCATACCTTTCTCTATATATTTTCCAATTATCTTTTTCGTAATTTTTTTTGTTATCACTAATTAAACTCAGTATTTGTGGATAAGGCACTGCTAGCTTATAATGTGCTATGAGCGCTCCATACCCAACCAACATGCCTTCCTCAGGCGCTTTTCTCCCATTGATAATTTGTGTTCGTATGGATATGCCCGTATGTTTCAAACTTTATTTTTTTTAGCAATTTACGGAAAAACAGGTAATTCAATGGAAAAATAGGTAATAAAACATACTTATTTGGAAAATAAGGTAAATTTATGCTTTTGGAAAAGTAGGTATATGAGCAGAAAAACAGGTAATTAGTAGCCCTATAATGGAAAAACGGGTAAGTAATAGGTAGCTCCATCATACAAATAGTTGCTGCAACAGTGGATGTTCTAATTTAGCTTACAGTTAGAGTTAAGCATAAAGTCTCCATTTTAATTTATGAAACAACAAAGAAAAAATTATGATTCAGTTTTTAAACAAAAAGCTGTTGAATTAAGTCAAGAAAGATCAAACATTTCAGAATTGGCTAGAGAACTAGGAATTAGAGTTACCCTACTATATAAGTGGCGTAAAGAACAAGAAGAATTTGGAGAAGGAAGTTTTCCTGGAAAAGGAAATCTAAAATTATCTCCAGAACAAGAAAAGATTCATCAGTTGGAGAAA
>Ga0307488_10002081_pt1 | contig 16918 bp, 25 predicted proteins | sample SB02metaG_FD_202248 | JGI IMG/M metagenome (GOLD analysis project Ga0307488, IMG submission 202248) | Sea-ice brine microbial communities from Beaufort Sea near Barrow, Alaska, United States - SB 0.2 | ecosystem: Environmental > Aquatic > Marine > Coastal | place: USA: Alaska | collected... | reverse complement strand
CCAACGAAGAATATATTAAAGCGTTCTTAACATTACTCGCTAAAAGAACGGCTTTATCTAACGCAGAATCAGCACCAACAGTAACACTTTTAGCGTTGATCGCGTTAACTAAATTTGTAATGTTAAATGCCATTCTCGATTCTCTTAATTAGTATTGTTGACCAGCGAGTGAATATATACCCGCTGTCAGATTACCTATATCTGTTGCGTTACCGTCAGCAGAAAATGAAAACTTATCAATGACATCAGAAGGGGCCCCAGTATAACCACCAGAAGCATAACCATGAGTTGTTGAACTTTGTCCGCTGTGAGAGTCATTAACCGCTGTTAAGTCACCGACATCTGTAGCATTATCGTCAGAAGCGAACGGGAACTTTTCGATAACATTGCGCCGGCCGGGGTCACCACCACCAGAAAAATAACCATGAGTTGATGAACTTTGACCTGCACCATAACCCCTACCCTCTGTCAAGTCACCAACATCTGTAGCGTTACCGTCTGCTGAGAAAGTAAATTTGTCGATGACGTTAACGGCGGGGTGGCCACCAGAAGTATAACCATGAGTTGATGAACTCTGACCTGCGGGTCCTTTTCTTACTACTGTTAAGTCACCCACATCTGTTGAGTTAGCGTCAGACGAGAAAGGAAACTTTTCGATGGCATCGGCACCGCCATCTCCGCCAGAAACATAACCAAATCCGTTAGCGATAGAACTTTGACCTGTCAAGAACGTTCTGCTCGATGTCAAATTACCTACATCTGTAGCAGTAGTAAAACTTGACGAGAAAGGAAACTTATCAATGATGTCGTTGGCGGATCCGCCAGAACTATAACCATGGGTTATTGAACTCTGACCCGAGAGCCGCCCTCTGGCTACTGTTAAGTTACCTACATCTGTTGCGTTACCATCAGCCGAGAATGAAATCTGGTCGATGGTATCAACAGTAAAACCACCAGAAGCATAACCATAGTTACTACCTTGAAAAGGTGGGGATGTTCCTGCTGAATCCAAACCCTGAATCAATGTCCACTCGCTGCCATTACACAGATACAAACCATTATCGGTATCTTCAGGCGCTTGCCAATCACCTACAGTTTCAACTACAGCAAGGGATCCGCGCAATGTGGAAGTCGCAGTAGGCAGTGAGGCAACAGTGTCATAAGTTCTTTTTTGCGATTTACCATGACCCTTTGTAGAATTTGTAACGTTAAGCGCCTGCAAAACCTCCAGTAAATCACTTGAACTATCAAGCAATCCAATAGAAGAGTCCAGTGTCGACAAAAGATTACTTAAAATAAATGCCATGGTAGGTTTAAACCTCTATTATGAATGTTAAGAGGCGTGGAAAGAGTCGTACCAAGTTCCTGCTTCCGTAACAACTTCAGCATCTGTCATCACAACGCGATCCGCCGAGGGATCATCATTCATTTTTGTCATAGGTGTCGCGGCGTGTATCGCTTGAGACCTAGCAATAAACTCTGCTCGTGACAACTCGGTGACCGTATCTGGCACATAAAATTCTCGGTCTGATTCAGGAAGAACCCATCCGACCATAGTGTTATCAGCAGAATTCTGCCAATATCCACCATCGTCAACCCACTCGGGTGCTCGCTTTGCGTTTCTTCCTACCTTATGCAGTTTATATTCAACTACCGGCATCTTCCTCTCCTTTATTTTCTAATTTTAAAGCAACTGGTTTACTGTGTGATAAAAGAGTTGAAGGCTCGGGATTGAATCCCATGATCTCCATCTTTGTCTTATCTACTTTCATAACATCTATTAGTTCATCTACTAAATCCGCAACAAACTTATGAAGACCTGTTACGCTCCAATCTGTCTTTGCTTCCTCTTTATTTATATATTCTCGAATCAGAAAAAGCATTCTTGTCGGATTTACACCAATTTGTTCGAGATATTCTTGTTCACCTTTTGTAATAGAGCCTGTTTGACGAACATCACGAATACATTGAACAACGCTTCTTTTAAGATGTGACTTAGATTCTTCTCTTTCAAAATCATCCTCAGTAAACCCATCAAACTTGTCTTTCATCTGTTCATAGAGTTCGTTTAATGCGAGAAGATCTTTCATTGCGCCTTCGATATAAACCATACCAGTCGCCATAGATTCTCGTTTTTCTGCGAGTTTTATCTGATAATCTATTTCTTGCCAGTATTCAAGTTTCTCGTCTTTAAGTTTCTCTTCAAGTTTTCTAATCGAAATTTCGCTCTTAACGTGTTTCCATTTTGCTTCGTTCAGCGCCTGCTTCTTTCGAGTGACCTCTGCGGCAAGTTGTCGAACATTTTTAAAATCACCATGATAGTGTAAATTAAGGTGTTTCCAGTCCCACTGTGAGTGACTTCGATTCCAAACATTTTGAAGTTCGTTCGTATTTTCAATCGCTTTATCTACGAGAGCCGTGTTCTCGGATAAAGAACGCCCTCCAAAACTTTCGGTATTCGCAAGAGTCCCAGCACCAAATACCTTTTCGATGGGTACATGAAACTGCGTCTTGTCGCTAACAATCGCTAAATCTTTTACGATCTCTTCATAAATTGTTACATCATTTTTTGTTTTATCTGTCATTTCAATCCTCAAGTTTTGTTGAATGATATTGGTGCTGTAGTATATATAATGATTAGTATTGTTGACCAGCGATATAATATTTCGATTGCGTCAAGTCACCAACGTCTGTTGCGTTACCGTCTGTCGAGAAAGAAAACTTGTCGATGATATTGCTGCTCGGACCTCCACCAGAAGCATAACCATGAGTTGTTGAACTTTGACCTGCGGGCGAGTATCGTACCGCTGTCAGGTCACCCACATCTGTTGCGTTACTGCCAGACAAAAAAGGAAACTTGTCGACGGTATTAACGCTGGTGCTGGTATAACCACCAGAAACATAACCATGAGTTGTTGAACTTTGACCTGCAATATAACCCCTAGCCACTGACAAATCAGCAACATCTGTTGCGTCATCGTCAGAAGCGAAAGGAAACTTGTCGATGACATTGGTGACCGGATAACCACCAGAAGTATAACCATGAGTTGTAGAACTTTGACCTGCAGCCAGCTCTCTGTTCACTGTTAAGTCACCTGCTGCTGTTGCGTTAGCGTCAGACGAAAACGGGAACTTATCAATAGACAAAGAACTACCAGAAACATAACCATATCCATTAGGGATAGAACTTTGACCCGTAGTCCTTTGTCTAGCAGAAGTCAGGTCACCAACATCTGTAGCGTCAGCGTCTGTCGAGAAAGTAAATTTGTCGATGATATCGGTTAAGCCGGCGGAACCAGAAGTATAACCATGAGTTGCTGAACTTTGACCAGAAGAGTTATATCTGCCTACCGTCAGGTTACCTATATCTGTTGCGTTACCGTCAGCGGAAAATGAAAACTTTTCAATAACATTTTGGGCCCCACCGCCTATGCTGCCACCAGAAGTATAACCATAGTTACTACCTAGGAAAGGCGATACTGTTGCAGCTGGCAATTCTCCAGTAAATTCTGATGAATCTACTAATTGTCTTACCACATCGTTACTAATATCTTTTTGAATGTCTTTAAGTGTGTTAGACATTTTAGATTTGCAACCCGGCCGCGAAAATTCTAGTTGCTGTTAAGTTAAGCACATCTGTAGCGTTAGCATCAGACGAGAAAGGAAACTTGTCGACGAGAAGACTTGGTCCCGTAGCATATCCGCTAGCGGTAGAACTTGTACCGGCTGAATACATATACCGACCTCCCGTCAGGTCACCTACATCTGTTGCATTACCGTCAGCAGCAAACGAAAACTTATCAATAATATTAGTAGTGATAAAACCACCAGAAGTGTAACCATGGGTTGTTGAACTTTGACCTGAGGGACCATATCTTCCTACCGTCAAATTACCGACATCTGTTGCGTTAGCGTCAGACGAAAACGGGAATTTATCGATAACGTCAGATCTAGTGGAGGGGGTCCCCTCGACGCCGGCAGAAACATAACCGTTGTCTGGTGAACTTTGACCTGTCGCAATATGTCTACCAGCAGTCAGGTCACCGACATCTGTAGCATTACCGTCAGATGCGAACGGAAACTTTTGAATAACATTTTGGGAGGCACCAGGTGGAGTACGGCCGCCACTATGATAACCAAACCCTTGCGCGATTGAACTTTGTCCCGCCCCGATTATATCGAGTGCGGCAAGCAAATCACCCACGTCTGTTGCGTTACCGTCTGTCGAGAAAGAAAACTTATCGATGATATTGCCAACACCAGAACAATAACCATGGCTCGCGGAACTTTGTCCCGAACCGGTGTTTCGAGCCGATGTTAAGTCACCTACGTCTGTTGCGTCACCGTCAGATGCGTATGCGTACTTATCAATAACATTGGAACCTTGTCCGCCAGCACTATAACCCGAGGTACTACCTTGAAAAGGTGGGGGTATCGTTTCTCCGGTAAACGCTGACGAACTTACTATTTCTCTTATAGAGTCATTAGAAATATCTTTTTGTGCTTCTAAAAGTGTGTTAGTCATTGTCGTAAATTCTCTTTAAAAAAAAATTATTAATATTGTTGACCTTCCCCGCCTTGATATCTGCCCAGGGTTAAGTCACCAACATCTGTTGCGTTAGCGTCAGTCGAGAAAGGAAATTTATCAATGATATTCGACGTGCCTGGACCATAACCACCAGAACTATAACCATGAGTTGTAGAACTTTGACCTGAACCGGTTTGTCTTGCTACTGTTAAATCACCGACATCTGTAGCGTTAGCATCAGACGAGAAAGGAAACTTGTCGATAGGGTTGTCATTACCGGCGGGGCTATAACCACCAGCAGTATAACCATGAGTTGTAGAACTCTGTCCAAAATTGCCACCTCTACCCACTGTCAAATCACCAACATCTGTTGCGTCATCGTCAGAAGCGAAAGGAAACTTGTCGATGTCAGTGGTTATCGGATAATTACCAGAAGTATAACCATGAGTTGTTGAACTTTGACCTACAGAATAATCTCTAGATGCTACCGTATTGCCTACTGATGTTGAGTTACCGTCAGAAGTGAAAGAAAACTTTTCAATCGTCGCCGAACCACCCGCAGTATTATAACCATATCCATTAGGGATAGAACTTTGACCTGCGACCTTGGTCCGGGCGCCGGTTAAGTTACCTACATCTGTAGCGGTAGTAAAACCTGACGTGAAAGGGAACTTATCGATGGTGTCTACTGGGCCATTGAAGGCCGTCCCCGTGTTGCCACCAGAAGTATAACCATGAGTTGCTGAACTCTGCCCTGAACAGTTCCATCTTCCTACGGACAAGTTACCTACATCTGTTGAGTTACCGTCTGACGTGAAAGAAAGACTGTCGATGCGGTCATCCCCAGAACCGCCTGGGTTGCCACCAGAAATAAAACCATAGTTACTACCTTGGAAACCCGGTACTGCTGCTGCTGGCGTTTCTCCGGTAAACGCTGACTCACTTACTAATTCTCTTAGAGAGTCATTACGAAGATCTTTTGCGGCGTTTAAAAGTGTGTTAGCCATTAGATTGTTTTCGTCAAAATCCAACCTTGTGAATCATTGTAGAACATAAGATCGATTGATGCTCTATCAATATTGATTACAAAGTCAGAATCAGAAGCGAGAATTTTCTTACCGTTACCACTAACAGTAACGTTATTCGTCGCGGCGTAGTTTGTCCCGTCCATTATAGAAACCTCATCACTGAATGTCGGTGAAGCAGGTAGTGTTAACGACAGCGCAGAATCTCTGGTGTCAAGTACTATTCTATCACCTGCAACAAGAGTGTAAGCGTCAGTCTTCTCTACCCAAGCAGAGAGTCCACCACCACCAGAACGTAATTGAACATATGCACTGTCGATTAACTGAGTCGTTAACGCAGAATCTATTAGGTTTGGTGTGGCAGTTAATGAGGAGTAAGGTAATCCAATAGCCGAGAGTTGAACATATGCACTGTCGATTAACTGAGTCGTTAACGCAGAATCTATTAGGTTTGGGAAACTTTCCCACCCAGCATTACCACTACCTAGACTCTTAAGATACTGACCAGAAGTTCCTTCAGCACCCACTATGTCTGATATGTCAAGTACTTGAACAGTCGCATCAATCAGAGTCTGAGACAAGGCAGAATCTAGTCCACCACTCGGAGCACCAGTTAAGGAGGCGTAAGCATAATCTTGTCGCAGTTGAACATGTGCTGAGTCAATTAATCCTAAAACAGTTGCCGAGTCAGTACCAGCGTCACCAGCGATTAATGAAACATCCGCTGAGTCGAGTATGTTTGGTGTAGCAGTTAACGATGAGTAAGGTAATCCAATAGCCGAGAGTTGAACATATGCCGAATCGACAAGCGCACTAACACCGCCTGAATCTAAACCGCTAAGCCCACCAGCAATTGTTGCGACACCCGCTGAGTCTAATACATTTGCCCATTCAGCATCACCACTGCCCAGACTCTTGAGATACTGACCGGAATTTCCAGAAGAACCTACTATATCTGCTATGTCAAGCACTTGGATTTTTGAGTCAATCAACTGTATACTTAGAGCAGAATCTAATCCGGCACTACCAGCGATCGATGAGACATCTGCGGAGTCTAATACATTCGGTGCGCCAGTTAAGGAGGCGTATGCGTAATCTTGTCTTAATTGAACATAGTCCGAATCGACAAGCGCGGTTACGGCAGCAGCATCAAGACCACTGAGACTACCAGCGATCGATGAAACATCTGCTGAGTCTAAAACATTTGGTGTACCCGTTAACGAACCGTAAGCGTAATCTTGTCGCAGTTGGATATAATCTGAATCTATTAACCCTATAACTGCTGCTGAGTCAAGATCTGCCGAGGGATCACCGATTATAATATCACCGATCATCCCCGAGTGGTTTGTACAACGATACTTGTAGGTACCGTTTATAGATCCAGGAACTTTCCAGTATAATGTACCACTTGTTTTACCTTGAGCACTTGAACCAGTTGTTCTTGTTCCATCAGGAGCAATATGAATCAAACCTGTATTATATGCAGTGCTTGCGTCCGAACGGATTTCAAATGGGTGTGAACCAGTAACACCTGTTAAATCAAATGCGATTGTTTCACCTGCACTAACATACAGTGTTGGGTTATCAGTTGTTCCATGAATATCAGAACGATAAGCAGATGATCCATTAGGTGTTATTACATGAACTGATGTAGCAGGAACTGCAATATCATGCACATCTAAGTCAGCAAGGGCGATTTCAGTTAACCCAGCGAAGGTTGAAGAACCAACACTAGACTGTCTTAGTTGAACATATGCAGAATCTACCGTTGTCGAAATTAAAGTAATCGCATCAGCAGAATCTATTTTCGTATTAACCAAAGACAATAAGGTGTTGTACGCTTGGCTATCGTCATTGATTGCTGCGGCTAATTCGTTGAGTGTGTCCAATGCTCCTGGCGCACCATCAATCAACGCATCAATTTGAGCAGTGACATATGCACTGTCAACACCCGCACCACCACCAGACTGTCGTAGTTGGATATAATCTGAATCTATTAACTGAGTCGTTAACGCAGAATCAAGACCACCACCTGAACCAACACTGGACTGTCTCAGTTGGACATATGCGCTGTCAATAAGTTGGGTGGCTGTATCCGAATCGAGGAATAAAGTGTCATTAATAAAAGCAGATAGTGCTGTTGGGGCACCGCTTAACGAACCGTAAGCGTAATCTTGTCGCAGTTGAACATGATCGGAATCAATTAATCCTAAGACCGTTGCTGAATCAACGCCTGCACTACTACCAGCGATTAACGAAACATCTGCTGAGTCTAAAACATTTGGTGATCCAGTTAACGAAGTGTAGGGTAATCCTATAGCCGAGAGTTGAACATGTGCTGAGTCAATTAATCCTAAAACAGTGGCTGAGTCAAGGGCGAGATTATTTACAGCACTATCGAAATCACTAATCGTCGATGCTAATTGAGTACCCGTATGATTCGATCGAGTGCGATTTGCGGTGTCTCGGTTATTTAATTGTGTAGTTGATTCAAAAGCAGAAATATCAGAAGGTTGTAATGCGGTGCTTAACGCACCGATCGCAGAATCAATCTGAGCTCCTGTGTAACTTGAATTATAATCAGCCATTGATTTTGCCCTTTATCTTTATGATTCTAAGACTGTAAAAAACAGCCCGTCTGCTGTAATTAACCTATTCGATCCTGGTAATAAAAATGGAATGAAGACGCCACTAACATTTCTTTGACTAAGATAAAAAGCGGGTAGTTGTATACCAAGCACACCCACATTTGCGTTATGATAAGTCGCTGAAATTTCACCACGTTCCACACCATCTGGGTCACCAGTAAATCGAACACGCGCATAATATTGGTTCGGTCCATCAGTTCGCACACCCGAAACGACGACCATGTTATCATAAGTATCAACTACGTTCTCGTCATTAAATTCCATATATGGATTGCCGGGTATTTCTCTCCAAGCCATATGTTTAATTCCATATCGTTTTTATTTATAAGATTTTTTTCTCTATCAGTGTTCCATACACTCGATAGTTTCCTTTTATTTATAACAAAAAAAAGGAGCACATGGCTCCTTTAATTGCAATTCAATTCAGTTCTAATCAAAATTATTCGAACACGATTGTCGTAGTCTTGTGCTGCTGAACCTATGGTCTCTTCGATTAAAATGCAAATCTATATCTCTCTTACGACAAATATCTTTACCCGTGAAATCCTTATCACGATATTCTTCACCAAGAACACGAACGTCAATTGTATATAACTCTAATATGTCTTCAAGATCCTGTTCCGTTTTATAAGGAATAATTTCATCAACATATCTTACAGCCTTCAATTGACTATATCGTTCAACTATTGTTTGAATTGGAATATTTTTTTCGGGTCGATCAAGCGCAGGATCTATTTGTAATCCTACAATTAAATAATCACAATGTTCTTTTGCTTCCCTAAGCATTTGAACATGTCCAGCATGAAGCAGGTCAAAACTGCTACATGTGAATCCAATTTTCATACCGAGATCCTTTCAACCTTCACTTCGTCGACCTTATTTATCATATCAGTAACAAACTCCATAGCGCCAGTTATTGAACTAAAAATATAGTCCGCGACCATTTCAGTATCGTTTGTTGCGGTAACTCTAAACGCTTTCATATCATTTTCCTATGTGTTTAATATCGGTTGATGGTATTACTTGATACGCGCCCTTGTTATAAGCAGGAGCCACGGTAAAGTTTTTAGAAGCTTCTAGTTTCCATGATTGATCTTTAGGAGTTTGGTACTTGGTACTACCACTAAATGATGGATATTTTTTATCGAATTCATCCATCCTAAGTTGAGCATAACTTTTCTTAATCACTAGAGGTACAAATTTTGGTTCTGGTTTACGTTTAGTTTTAAGCCCCGAAGACTTTCTTTTACGACCTGTATGATCATATCTAAGTGAACCTATATGGTTATGCATAACTCTAGTTCCTCGTCGCGAAGATTTGTCGTTCAATGATCTTATCTATATACATCGAAGCGTGAGGTAAACCTTCTTCATTTTCTCCCATCTCGACGAGATACCTCGTGCGACCTTCTGTGTATAACATCGCATTTTTTGCTTCAGTCACAGCAAGATCTTTAACAGAATCATAAATGTCCCGTAGAGACATTTCGTCTGACAATTGTCTTATCTCTTCGATCGAAACGTCATCGCTTTCTGCTTTCATTTCAATTACTCTAATCATCATAACTCTCCTAACCAGGTTTCAAATTCAGTCGAAGCGAACTCTCGACCAGCAAACTCATTTACTACACTAAAGGCGTTCATCGCATCAAGCATCAGTTTCGACTCTTCGCGAAACGATACAAAGAACTCGGGGTCGTGTTCTCGAATGCTCAGACTGTTGTGCCAGATATCCATCACTTTAACGAATCGAACCAGAGCGGGTGCCTCTTGTAATCGTGCTCGGTCTAATCGCTTTCGCTTTTCTCGATCACCGACAAAAGATGGCGGCTTCGTCAGATACCAAACATACTCAGCGATTTCTTCACCAAACAACTGTTCGATCTCTTCTATCGTTACTTCACAATCTTCAACAACATCATGAAGCAAGGCAGCGCACAAGACGTTATCATCTTGAACATGTTCGTTGACCAGTTCAGCGACTCGAATAGGATGGGTGATATATGCTTCACCCGTATACTTCCGAACTTGACCGGCGTGTGATTGCTCGGCAAACCGTCGAGCAAATTCCAAGGTTGTCAACTTCTTTCCTGATCTTGGCTTAATCATAAATGCTAACCCTCCCGTAGACCCACTTCCCTTTCACATATGCTTTGATGATGCGACCTGCTTGGCGCAACACCGCGACGACGCTGACATCTTTTTCGAGATATCCTATAGCCTTGTCGAGTTCGGCAAGAGCGGATCCGGGATCTTTCGACCGCATAACAACTTTCTTACCGTTCTTGACGATGATGACTTCGAAATCTCGAAGTGATTCCATGACCTCTTCTTCTTCTAGATATTCTTTGATGATCTCATTGCAAGTCGCCAAAGGGATTTTGCTGACTCGTTTTGATAAAGTCTCATCCAAAATAATTCTACGATACTTTGCGGGTATATCTTCGTGGCTTCTGTATTCCATAGTCAATCTCTCATCGTTTAAAATCATATTATGACAGGCTTAGGGGGATTTGTCAAGCATTTTTGACTGATTTATCATGATTTATCATGATTTATTTTCATGTTTAACATGAGTTATTTTCATGTTAAGGAGGGGAATTACCTAATTTTTTAGTCAAGAACTATATTATACTAGTCCGACAAAGGATTGTCAAGCGATTTCTGCAAAGTTTCTCTAAGATTTTCATCTAACTTATCCATCTTATCGTCGATTCGATCTTCAACTTCCCTTAGACTGTCTCGGACATCCTTTTCAGTCTCTCGACTCAAATCAGAAACCTGTCTCAGGCGTTGGTCAATTTCATCTTGTACAGTCTTCATCCTATTGCTTGTACGCTCAGTGACTTGTTCAATGCGTATGATGTCGTCCTTGAGACTACTTTTGATATCTCGTGTGTAGTCTATCGCTTGATCAAGTTTAGTTTCCATAACTGCGTTGCGGGCTTCGATTTCGCCCACATCAATATTCTGGACAACCTCTCTCATGTCCATGTAGTCTTTGTAGAACTCAAAGCCAGCCCACGATGCACCGCCAAGGGTTGAAAGTGCCGTAACTAAAGCAAATGCCTTACCGCCAGTGAAGGACATACCACCAAATTCTATTGTTGTCTTTTCTTCATCTGACATGAGGGCTCCTAGTTTTCAAACTGTAATGCTTTTAATTGGGCTATTTCTTGTTTTAGTTTGAATAGTTCCAGTCTTTGTTTCTCTAACTCTATAAGATACAGTTTAGCACAGTCAAGTCTCTGCTTTGGTGCGCCAATCGGTATTGTGATTCGAGCATACACACCAACATCTCTGATCATATCATTACTATCATACATCGAAGGATCTATGGTCTGGTCGAAATTATTACTGTAAGGGTCATTCTGATTGATAACACCGACAACTCCAAACTCAACATTTGTTGGTGAACCTATCGCCATCTGACACTCGACATCACCTGTTCTAATACGATCACTCTGATATGAAGAGGGTGCGTTGGGCATTGCAAGATTTAAAGAACTGGATTGACCATAGACTACACCAGACCAGTATAATATAATGAATAATAAAAACTTCTTTCGAGTCATTCTTTTATTTTAGAGCATATCCTCGATGCTATCGAAGACCTTGCCTTTCCTTCAACAATTAATTTTGATTTACTGCAAATATAGGTCGCAGTATCTTTATCCTTTTCTCTAATGTAAATTGTTATCTTTTTTCTGTCAAGATACTGTAGAGGTAAAGTTTTTGATTCGGTTGCAAACTTTATAGAATTCCAGTTCTCGTCCCAGACACTGATCTGATAATAGTCGACATCTGCCCTAGAATTAAAAAGAAACATATCCGTCGTTAGAATTCCCGGAACATGCGAGAGTCTCAAAGACGGATATGTAGGTGTCCATTCGTGGGCACTTGCGTACCCACTCAGGCATAATAGTATTAAAGCGCGATACACTCTGCGGTCACCACTGTACGATATGTACCAGCAGGGAATGCTCGATCATAACCGTATTCTGCTTCTGATTCTATCTTAAACCAAGTAGAACCAGCAATAGTCAAATCGACTTCTGTTACATTGTTATACTCAATTTTACTTGTATCGTATCCTGACATAGTTGCGTCAGAAACTTCACCAACGGTAACATCGCCGGTCCAGTTAACAACGTCTACTAGGTCTGGGCTTTCTGAGAATGTGTTTGGATATGTAATTTTTGCTTTATAAAAGTTTGCTTGGAGCACATCATATCGAACGATAGGAATAACACCACCATCGATTGGATCTGTGCTCAAAGTATTGGGCAAAGGGTTTCCGTAGATGCCCACTGTGTCTGTCACCAGTATACACTTAGACTCTACAGTGCCTGTCACGGGCACCGAAACGTTCGCAAATGCATTTACACTTACTAATGAAAAGGTAACAACTAAAAGTTGCTTTAACATTGACTACTCCTAATTTGGTTGTCGCTATCTATTTATTACTTTTTGTTCTTATATTGCGAATTAACCAGTTCTTCGTGTAATATTTGTTGAATTAAATTGTTTCGAAACATTTTCTTATTATCTGGTAATTTTGAGTCCTTTATGATAACCGACTCTTCATACTCACCGCCCAAAAGTTCTATTTCATATGAAGAGGGTATTTGTGCCATGGCAAATAACTGAGCCTCTTTTACTTGGGCTTCAGCAATCATCAATGCGTTATTGCCTATACTGAGGGCTTTCTCCAAACGATCATTAATACTTTTCATTTCCGCTCGTATACGTTTACGATCGCGATCTTCTTGTTCCTGATCTTTCAGTGTCGCTTTTCTGTCCATCTCTTGTTGAATATAGTCGTAACCTAAAGGATCTACAACTTCAACTTCAGTGATGTTAACAGCAAGGGGGTCAACATACCCAGGACACCCTGGCGAATTTGCTTGGAAACAAGGATCATATTGATAAGTATATACAACCGAAGCGTCTTGTACCGTACCAAATCCTTCTGTCTCAATCGACCCATCACCCCATCGATTGATATTTATGTTATTGACGGGTACAATCTTTCTAATTACATTTCCTGGAAGACCTGTCCAATCGTCTTTCTCACGAAACACATATCCGTTACCGAGAGCATCCTTGTTCTGAACATAAACAACCAAGTTGTCTTCAGGATTCTTAACTGTCGTATAACGGTAGACAACCCCATTGACAGTCAGACCTGCCTGTTGAGGTAAAATATTCGCCATCGTCCAGTTCAGTGCCGCCGATGCCGCATTGTTTGTTGATCCGTATACTGTCTCGTCAGAGTAGCAATAGGAGAAGGAGAGCAAAAACGCCAGCCCCACCCAACAACGTTTTAGTTCCCACATTCATTTCTTCCTTTTCTCTTTGAGCACTAGGTTGTTTATCTACATTAACTTCCCAAGCGGATTTAGCTTCAGCACCGATCATCCCATCATAAGGGCATGGTGTCCCTGCGTTCATCATAGCATCGAAGACTCTTGCGTCTTGACACATTACAGAGACCGCCGCAACTTTCATACCCATGTCATACATAACTTTTGCGTTCTTCAATCTTACACAATTCTCGTCAGTGAACTGAGTGCCTGTAGAAATACCAAGTATCTGTGTCTGTACCGCACCCGCAACACCAAACGTACACAGATCGGAATTGGATGTGTTGATCGTTGGTGATATGGCAGATGGAGGCGGCGACTTTAAAGTTGTGGTAGAATCCGACTGAGTTGTCACAGTGCTGTTTGTAATCGAATCGGTTCTGATTGTATCGTCTACTGGTGCCTCTTCTGAAATCGCAGAAAAAGGAAATAGTAACACAACACAATAAACGAATAATCTATACATAAAAAATACTCATAATATTAAACAAAAATATTTATACGGAATTTAACTCACAGCAAAATGAGTAACAGGATATACAAAATCCCACCTGACAATGTTACAATAGCCGCAATCGAAAAAACATCAATCCACATCTTTTTATTTTCTGCTTTTCGTGCTGCTTCTTGTAGACGTGCCGTTCGAATCGTTCGACGTTCTTTCATCATATCTTCGTAGAAGTCACCTTGACCCGAATAGATGAGAAACTCTTTTAGTTCGGCTTCTATCTTTGCAATCTTATACCTTCCGGCTGTTACCTCCAGTGCTTGGGCCTCTACACTCGATCCTGAAAATAACTTTTTTACCAAGGGTTGATTTTTAGCAGACTGACTGGCGGCCGACATCGCATCTTTAGCATCAAAAAACTTACCAAAGTAATCTGCGATGTCTTCTGCTTCGCGACCTAACTCAACGGCTTGTTTGATAGTCCTATATGCGCTGGTCGCCATCGAGATAGCGATACCTATTTCGACCATGCGTTTATCCCTCCGAGCAAATTATTGTTTCACAATCGCTTCAAAGATAACACATTGATATAGATGATATATAGATCTATTTATACTAAAATGTTGAAAAAAGGGAGTCTTTCAACTCCCATGTCTGGACGGGTTATGCCGTCTCAGCTAGTTCAAGGGCAAGGTTTGTTGCTTTCAACTTCTTGGCTTGATTCGTACCGAACCATGCTGAAGTCATTCGTGCGTCAGCAGACCGACCCAACTTATGATCAGTGATGTAAGTCACCGAGTTAAGTGCGTTCCACCATGTACCCATCGCCATATCAGCACCGGGTTGCGTTTCTAAAACATCAAACGCTGCTTTGGCTGTAGTAGAAAGACCAGCATAGTCTTTGATGACCTCTTTCTTTTTGGTGTTAGCCGCAGGAAAAACATTGCTGTAGAAGGTGATCAGATCACTAACAGAAGCCTTCTTGCTTGCCATGAATCGGGCAGCATCTCGGTACTGTTCAAACTTCTCATGAGCAAGACCCATCTGATCCTTCACAAGATCAGCATTGAATGTTCGACGGTGATTCAACTTCACCTCGTTGTTTGTGGCACCATTGAGTGACATAGTGAGGGTGTTGTTGCAAACGACTCTGGTAGGGGTCATACGGACGTTCAGAGACTTGCCATACTGGTGGGGGTTGGAGAACAACATATAGTTGTCAACACGGTCTCCACCAAGCACATCAAAGGACTCTTTGATCTTAGCAAGAACCCAGACGATCTGACCGTTCTTCAGAGAACCCGCAGTATGCATTTCCATGTCACCCGCCATACAGAACTCGTTGAAGAAATCAAACGCTTCATCATTCTGTACAGGTTCCCAACCATCACCAACTGATGGAGAAAGAACCGAGTTATCTGACTCGCGCAATAATGCATTGGTGCCTGTCTCAATTATGTCACCATCAACGGTGACGAAAGATGGGCACTTAACCACAGACCAATCTAACCCAGCTTGCTTCTGCATCTGTCGTGGTGTCAGGTCTGCCGCAACTTTAGTGCCAAGACCATGCCAAGGTACTCGTCCCGCGTATGCCATTGTTTCTACTTCATGACTCATAATATATTCCTTAAGTTTTTTTGATAACAGATGTTATCTTAACATATAAAAAATGGTTTGTCAACACTTTTTTTCTACCAACTAATATCAGGGCGTGAGTCGCCACTGCCGTTCCAATTAATTTTACATCCACATTCTTCGATGATTGGAATGATAGCCGTCAAGTTTTCAACACCCTCATCGCGACCATCAAAACAGAATGTTGAATCACCCGCAATCTCGGGAGGCATACAAACAAAACCACCCACACTGGTATCAGGCTCGTAGTCGAGATCCTCGAAACCACCTGAGATGAAACCCTCACCTTCGCAGTGATCACAATCATCATCGTCATCTTCGTTGAACCCTGTACCGTCACAATGATCACAGTCTTCTTCATTCTCATCATAGACTTCACAGTCTTGAGAATGATTGAATAACACTTTGCTTAGGTCAACATCCTGCCCTTTGAATGGTCCAACTTGATGAACATCAGGCACATCACCCCAAGCACACGATTGACAACACGGCATGTTCCACTCGACAAACCAACCATCTTCACGCAAACGCGTCTGTAACTTAGCGAAACTCATTAGACGACCCTCGTGAAAATTACTGTTGCGATAATACAAACGTTGACGATATACAATCCGAAGATAGCAAGTTCAAGACGATCGAACTTCCGATCGTGTTCATCAAAAGATCTTTCAATACCCGACATCAAGCCGTTAATTTTTTTCATCGATACACCTCCTCTGACTTTACGAACACGGTGTAATCCGTGTTATGATTAGGAAAACCCTTATCATCGTGGACTACCGTGTCCACAGCAAAACCTTCGTCAAACACTTCGGAAACGAAACCAGTAGCACGTTTACCGTCGCGTTCAAAATTGACATAAGATCCGTTCAGGTACGCTTTTGGATTAGTTGTTGATTCGCTCATACTAAGTCTCCTCCAAGCAGTTTTGCAATGCGTTCCTGCTGTAGTTTAATTTCTTCTGCCTGACGTTCAATTTCTAAGAATTGCTTGTCTATTTCTGACACTTCTGGTAACTGAGGGAATGGTATTACATTATCGTTTTTCATACTAAATATCCTTTTGTTTTTAATGACTCGGGTTTAAACTTTTCAATGATGTGGGTAGCAGCATTATCAAAACCAATGGCATCTAACACTCCACGAATATAATTGATTTCGTCGGCTTTGGCAAGACCCTTATAGTAAGCGTTGCCGTTTGCCATCATGAAGGTCCAGTCGTGAACTTCACACTTTTCGGTTAAAAGTTCCATCAAGTCGGCGGGA
>Ga0307488_10002080_pt1 | contig 16920 bp, 14 predicted proteins | sample SB02metaG_FD_202248 | JGI IMG/M metagenome (GOLD analysis project Ga0307488, IMG submission 202248) | Sea-ice brine microbial communities from Beaufort Sea near Barrow, Alaska, United States - SB 0.2 | ecosystem: Environmental > Aquatic > Marine > Coastal | place: USA: Alaska | collected... | reverse complement strand
AGTACGACTAAGTATTTACGGAATCCCTTTCCTTTATCAGTGGAACTAAAATCACTATGCTTTTATTAAATAAAACCGCCGTTATGGAGAGTTTAAGTCACGCTCAATGTATAGATGCACTCAGTGATACTATGCAAAGCGTGTCTTGCGGCGACGTTATTATGCCACTTAGGCAGTTTATACAAATTCCAAATACTGCAGGGAAGTTTACTCTGATGCCCGGTTATGTTGGTAAACCTGCTAGTTTCGGTGTTAAAATTGTGAGTAAATTTCCTCGCGAAGCCCGCAGTCCCCACGGCACTCATGTGGGCGCGGTGATGATTTTTGACGCTGAGCATGGTATTCCGCTAGCGATGCTGCATGGCGGCGAGCTAACGGCAATTAGAACCGCTGCCGCTAGTGGCCTCGCAACGCGTGAGTTGGCGCGTAAGAACGCAGAAACGCTAACTATACTGGGATGCGGCGAAGAGGCGCAGCATCACCTAAAAGCCATGCTTGCAGTACGACCATTGAAAAAAATTATTGTGTGGGGTCGTTCAGTTGAGCGCGCCCAAGCTTTTGTCGATGCACAAAATTTACCTGCTACGGTCCAAATTCAGGTTGAAGCTGACGCTGAAACCGCCGTGGCCACCGCGGATATTATATGCACGGTGACCTCATCAACGAGCCCAATATTAAAGGGTGAGTGGCTCACACCCGGTACTCATGTCAATCTGGTTGGCGCCGCATTGCGTACTTCTGCTGAAGCTGATACTGAGGTAGTTAAACGCTCGCGTTTTTACATTGACTATCGCATATCAGCAATGGCTCAGGCGGGCGAGCTACTCAATGCTATTGAACAGGGTGCGATCACCCAAGAGCATATTATAGGTGAAATTGGTGAAGTATTGGCAGGGCAAAAACCCGGTCGTCAATCGGCTACTGACATCACCGTATACAAGTCATTGGGCGTTGCCGCGCAAGATCTTGCCGCAGCCAGTTGCGCGTTAAATAACGCACTGAAATTCAATAAGGGAGTCAGTATTGATTGGCAGTAAACTGAAATTTACGTTAACTAATAACCTAACTATAAAAACCTGACTAGGTAAATCATTTATCATCCGCGACTAAAGCTTGTTCATCTAAGAGCGCTTTGTAATGTCTTACTCCTGAAGCAACCACGCCTGCTCCGCATAACAGCATTATTGGCAGCACTGTGGCAAGAGAGTATCGAATTAGCATGGGATCTTCATAAACAATATCGGTCATCAAGGCAATGATTGTTGGCCCGACCGTGAAGCCAAACAGATTGGCAAAAAGCAGATATATAGCGACTACCTGAGCACGCATTCTATTCGGTGCAATCTGCGGTAGTGTTGAGGTACCCGCGCCAAATGGCATCGCACCAAAAAACAGCACCGGACCCAAGAAAGCAAGAGAGTAGGCCGCTTCGCTTTGCAGTGGAAACGCAATCGCGAATGGAATACACGCCAACGCCGCTCCAATCGACACTAAGAAATTAGAACCACCAACCCCCGCTCTGGTTAAAAAGCCACTAAACCAACCACCAAAAAGTACCCCACTGGTACTACAAAATGTAGTTAACAAACCCAGTGCGGTGCCAATTTCAGTTGGCGTCCAAGCAAAAGTACGAATGAAGAAAGAAGGCGTCCATGCGCCAATACCAAATTGCGCTGAGGCCATTAAAGTAAAGCCGACAAATATTGCAATATACACGCGACGGTTCTCACCAATATAAACAAAAACTTGTTTAAACGTAGTCTCAGCAGCCGTTTTACCTGCCACATTGATACGAGTCGGCTCTTTAACTAAGCGCATAAGCAGTAATAGTAAAATACTAGGAAGTGACACCAGCATGAAAATTAGCTGCCAAGATTCTAATTCGCCCAGTATGGGTAAGTTGACCACACCAAAGCTTTCTACAAGACTGATCACATAAGCACCGGCAAGTAACGCTACGCCAGAACCTATAAAAGACGCACTCACAAACACACTGATTGCCAATGGCAAACGGTCTTTGCGAAAGTAGTCACCAATAATGGAATAGCTAGACGGCGTCAAGGTTGCTTCACCAGCTCCTACAAATACACGGGCTAAAAATAACGTCCAAAAGCCGATGGCAAGACCGCAAGAAAAGGTTGCCAGAGTCCACGTTATTATACCAAAATTAATTAGTCTAGTGCGCTTGCCAGTATCAGCAAGCCTAGCAATAGGCAGCGCCAACACGGCATAAAAAATCGCGAACGAAAAACCCTGTAACAGACTTATTTCGGTGTCACTAATACTTAGGCTCACTTTTATTGGTTCAACCAACAGATTAATTACTTGTCTATCGATATAGCTAACAATAGTCGCGAAACTCAGCACAATGACAACAAACCAAGCATAACCTTCACCCGGTTTCTTTAGAGGAAGCATCCTATTTGGGGATGTGTTTAACGTATTTTGAGTCATGGTCAGCCTTTATGCGCAATCAAGCGATGCGCATCTTATTGTTATACCCTATCATTCGTTATGGGCAATTAGCGTTTACTGTCTTCAATAATAAGATCGGCAGCTCTTTCGCCAATCATAATCGTAGCGGCATTAGTATTACCCGATATGGGCATTGGCATAATTGACGCATCAACGACGCGCAGTCGCTCAATACCGCGCACCCGCAGACGTTCATCGACCACGCCCTTAGGTCCCATTGCACAAGTCCCACATGGGTGATAGCCAAGAAATGTGGACGTACGCAGATAGTCTGCCCATTCAACATCGCTGTTAATATTTGAGCCTGGCAAGCGCTCACCAATCACATCATCTGCTAATGCCGGACGTTCGAAAATGCTTCTTACAAATCGGCATGCATTTGTTAGGCGCCGTATATCTTCCTCTTCGGCCAACAGCTCATGTTCAATAATGGTGGGGGCATTCACAGAGGCTGAACTTAATTTTAATCGGCCCCTGGCTTTAGGATAATTCAGGGTCGCCACTACCGTTACCGCTGGCAGTTTATAGGGCACAACACCTTCAGGCGAAAAGGCAAATGCAAATGGCCCAAACATTAGCTGTATGTCTGGAGATTCTAATTCTGGAGAAGATTTTATAAAGGCTACTGAATGTGGATACGGACTAGTTAGTGGACCGCGGCGACGAAATAGCCAGTTGAGCGCATGAAAAGGCGCTCGCCAACTGCGCACTTCAACATTGTAAGTACGTGGTTTTACGTCCCAGCTCATATTAGCATTCGGATGATCCATCAGATTACTACCAACACCTGGGGCATCAATTATCACCTCAATACCATGTTCTTTAAGATCCGCAGCTGGGCCTATGCCCGAAAGCATTAAGATCTTAGGTGATGCAAGTGCGCCGGCTGACAAAATAACCTCTTGGCGCGCGCGCACTTCTATTTCACTCTTGCCATGTCGGTAGACAACGCCAACCGCACGCTTGCCTTCAATCACAATATTCTGGACTTCTGCGCGCGTTACGATGGTTAGATTGTCACGTTTATTAGATAGATACGCGCGTTTTGCACTCCAACGCATACCTGTTCGTTGAGTAACTTGCGGCGGTCCAACACCATCTTGTGCCTGACCGTTATAATCATCGTTATAAGTAAGCCCGGCTTCACAGGCCGCAGACTCAAAGCGCTCGCTCATAACATGTCGGGTGCGCAAGGGTTCTACATGAAGGGGGCCGTTGCGACCCCGAATCTCTTCATCACCAAATTCAGTTGACTCCATTTTGCGAAAATATGGCAGCACTTCTGCATAAGACCAACCCGGATTGCCATTAGCCGCCCATTCGTCAAAATCACGTGGGTTACCGCGGACAAAGAGCATGCCATTGATGGATGAGGATCCCCCCATAACCTTTCCTGCGGGCCAAAGATCAACTAAATTACCTCGCGAGGCATCTGGCTTTGCCAGGTGCGCCCAATCATAAGATTTATTGCCTATTAGGCTAACAACACCAGCGGGAATATGGATTGCTGGATTCCAGTCAGTTCCGCCAGCTTCCACTAATAAAACAGTGTATTTTTCCGTTTCAGCGAGACGCGCGGCCAACGCACAGCCTGCAGAACCCGCACCAACAACAATATAATCGTAATGTGACATCAGTAGCAGTACTCTTGTAAATTAATAGAGTTGGTCGTTGATCTTCTATTACAGCAGTATATATGCTGCACATAAATAAACTTCATTGTTTGGGTTCCAGCCAGCGTTCGCATTAAATAACACTCTACACAGGAATGATAATAGCTACCAATTACAATTGAGTATTAACCTATGCATTTCAGGCTAATCCAAACAAAGCTAGTATTATCAGCATACTAAGTGACTAAACCTATAGATAGTAGCGTGCAAAATCCATACACTCTATTTACAGTGCCATGCATCGTATCTATATAGTCTGCCTAAACATTCATTGGATATTGTTGGTTTAAGCCAATAATGTAGATCCTACAAAGTAATTGTATTTTTGATAACTAAGGGGCGTAATTTTGGCCATGAACAAGAAACCACTTAACCCAGTTTCCCAAGCAGATATAGATACCTACCATCGCGATGGCGTTGTTTGCCTGCGTGGTGTACTTAATAGCGATTGGGTAGATGAACTGCTACCGGTAGCACGTCGATTAATTGTCGACAAAGAAGATTTTGGACTATTACCCACATTTCCGGGACGCAACTTAGCGCGCACGATTGAACAGTATCGCCGTCTGGTATTTGAATCACCAATAGCTCAGGTATGTGGGCAGTTGTTAGAGTCAAAAGAAATGCGCTTTTTCTTCGATGAAGTGTTTGCCAAACCACCACAGTCAGATGCTAAGACCATATGGCATAGTGATCATATGGGTTGGCCTGTTTCAGGAGAAATGGTGCCGTCGCTGTGGCTGCCTCTTACCCCTATTACAAAAGCTAATAGTCTCGAATGTATTGCTGGCTCACATAAGCAACATACGCCGTATTGGCTGTTTTCATCGAATGCGCGAAAAATGATAAAACCCGATGATCGAGTACCACATCCTGATTGCGAAAAGTTACGCAATGACGGTAAGACCGAGTTTCTGAGCTGGGACATGGATGCTGGCGACCTATTAGTGGTGCACCCACGGACCTTGCATTATTCTAGCGGCAATCCAACTGATGACTGGCGAGTGGCAATATCACTGCGCATGTTTGGCGATGATATTCGCTGGGCGCCTCGTCCAGACTGCGTTAACTTAGCAGGCGTGAGTTTTGATGAAATGTTAGAGGGCGAAAAACCCATGGGCTCGCATTTTCCGCTGCTATGGTCGCAAGATGGACAATGTGACACCGATGCGGATTATCCGCGTGAGTTTGCCACCCGTTGGCCGCGCCGCGACATGAAAGGTGTTAACGAATATGACACCTTCAAAACATTTAAAGAAAAAGAAGCGCGCGGCGATCTGGCTACTAAGAATAATACCTAGGCGCGATATAATGAAAATTGTAAAAGTGAGTTTTGTGAAAGGATTTTCAGCTTTTTACTTTGATGATCAAGCGGCGGTGAAAGCGGGAGCAACACAAGATGGATTCATCTATGAAGGTAAGCCAATCACAGGTGGATTTAATTCTGTGCGTCAAGCTGGAGAATGTATTTCTGTGCTGCTGCATCTTGAAAATGGCCATATAGCTAGGGGCGACTGTGTTGCCGTGCAATATTCTGGCGCGAGCGGCAGAGACCCCGTTTTCATTGGCGACACTTATATTTCCTTTCTTAGAAACAACATTGCGCCGCTATTGCTTGGCCTATGTGTTGACAGATTTATACCTAACTCACGTTATTTCGATGAATTAATAGTTAGTGGTAATCCCATGCATACGGCTATTCGCTATGGTATATCTCAGGCTTTACTAGATGCGACTGCATTAGCAAATGTGTGCTCGAAGGCAGAAGTCATCTGTTCAGAATATGCCTTGCCGGTCATCGCAGATAAAGTAAAGCTGTTTGCGCAAAGTGGCGACGATCGTTATGACTCTGTCGATAAAATGATATTAAAAAGAGTTGATGCCTTGCCCCACGCGCTGATTAATTCACTTAGTAAGATAGGCAAGGATGGTGAGGCTTTACTAAATTACGTAGATTGGTTGGTAAAGCGCATCGATTTGCACAAACCTGATGAGCACTATCAACCTGATCTGCACATTGATGTATATGGCATGATTGGTGAAATTTTCAGTAATGAACCACAAAAAATTAGTGACTATATTGCACGTCTTCAAGATACAGCTGGCGATTATCAGTTATATATAGAGGGGCCCATCGACGCAGGTAACAAAGCTAAACAGATAGAAATGCTGAGAACCATCAAGACCTCACTGGCATCGCTAGGCTCTCGCGCAAAAATTGTTGCAGACGAATGGTGCAACACTTATCAAGACGTGATTGACTTTGTCGATGCCGATTGTTGTCATATGGTGCAAATTAAAACGCCCGATCTTGGCGCTGTGCACAACACAGTAGAGGCTGTTTTGTATAGCCGTAAACACGGCATCGAAGCCTATCAAGGAGGTACCTGTAATGAAACCGATATTTCAGCTCAGGTATGTACCCATCTTGCTCTGGCATCTAGACCTGATTTAATGTTAGTTAAACCCGGAATGGGTTTTGACGAAGGTATGACAATTGTCGGTAATGAGATGGCGCGAACTATTCAAGTGTTGAAAGACAAACAACCACAGTTACACACTATTTATGCTGTTGGGTAGATGTTATGAATTCAAATAATGAAAGTAAAGCGCCTAAGCCTTTTGCTGGTTTATTAGTGGTGTCGATAGAGCAAGCCGTTGCTGCTCCCCTCTGTTCTTGCCATCTGGCCCAAGGTGGTGCACGGGTAATTAAAATAGAGCGCGAAGAAGGTGATTTTGCGCGCAATTACGACAAATCTGTTAAAGGCGAATCTGCCTACTTTGTGTGGGCGAATCATGGCAAAGAGTCGCTTAAACTCAATTTTAAAAATAAAGACGACGCCGAGTTGCTGCATCGCTTACTCAGCCAAGCAGACATTTTTATTCAAAATTTAGCCCCAGGCGCATTAGAACGTTCAGGACTTAGCTCAGGCAGCCTGCGAGAAAAATACCCGCAGCTTATTACGTGCGATATTAGCGGCTATGGCACGCAGGGTGACTACCGTAATATGAAAGCCTATGATTTTCTGGTGCAGTGCGAAAGCGGTTTAGTATCAATTAACGGCTCGCCCGAGGGCTATGGCAGAATTGGCGTTTCAGTGTGTGATATTGGCGCTGGCATGAATGCAGTAATTGGTATTCAAAATGCATTATTGGTGAGAGCCCAAACGGGCAAAGGATCAAGTGTTCTCGTATCGCTGTTTAGTACCGCGGCTGACTGGATGTCTGTACCCTACTTGCAATCTGTATATGGCGCAGGAGCACCTAAGCGTTCAGGTTTGCATCATCCGAGTATTGCGCCCTATGGTGGTTATACTACAAGTGATAATGAAATCGTGGTTATTTCTATTCAGAATGAACGCGAATGGACTCGGTTTTGCGAGCAAGTATTACACAATAAAGCGCTTTCTAGTGCGCCTGAGTACAAAAATGTAGCAGTACGCGTCGACAATCGTGCAGATTTAGATCGGCACATCAATAGCGTGTTTTGTGCTCACACTCGCGATGAAATGGTGGCGCGTTTACAAATTGCGTCAATCGCCTTTGGCGCCTTGAACTCAGTGGAAGATTTTTCAGTGCATCCACAACTCAAACGCCGCGAGGTAACTTTACAGTCAGGGAAAAGCGCGCAAATAATTGCACCGCCGATTGAACATAGTTATGAACTTGAGTCCGCTACTTTTGGCCGTGTGCCGGGTGTTGGAGAGCATTCTGATGCGATCAGGGCTGAATTCGCTATGCCGTTAGAGAAGCCCGTGAGTAAGCCCATCACTAGGCCCTAAAAGCAAAAGGTGGTAAAAAATGTCATTTACAAAACGGAATATATACAAGCCCGCTATCAAAAAGCAAATTTTACACACAATCATGCACTGGCGATCGCTGCTGTTTGTGCCTGCGCATGAAGAGCGGTTCATAAATTCTTGCATAAATAAAGGCGCTAGCGCCATTGCACTTGACTTAGAAGATAGCGTTCCTGAAAATAAAAAACAACATGCGCGGCAAAACTATCAGCTTTATGTTGCCTTACTGCGTAGCGCAAACTGTGAGGTTTGTGTCAGAATAAATAGCGATTTACGTGCTTGCGTCGCCGATTTAGAAGTCGTGGTGATAACCGGTACCGCCGCAATTGTAGTGCCCAAAGTTATTGGTATCGACCAATTGATATTAATCGACGAGCTTATTCTTAAATTAGAACAGGAGCGCGACTTGCCAGAAAATGGGATTGCCTTGATTGCCATGGTTGAATCTGCTCAAGCATTGCAAAAATCATCACAGTGGGGCGAGGGTTGTAGCCGACTGGCGGCACTGTTTTTCGGCACTGAAGATTTTTGTCTTGATACTGGCATGCAAGCAAGCCCGGAAAATCTGTTTTATCCCGCTCAACAATTAGTCCTTGCAGCTAAATCCATCGGTGTTTTAGCTTTCGGCTTTCCTGCAAGCATTGCCGACTATTCCAATCTGTCGATGTTACGAGCATCTATTTCTAGTGGCAAATCTATGGGGTTTGACGGTGTTTTTTGTATTCACCCTAAGCAAGTTGACATTGTAAATGAGGTCTATCAGCCAATACCTGCAGAAATTGATCAAGCCGGCTTGATTGTAAAAGCATATGAGCTAGGCCAGAGCCAAGGTAAAGGCGCCGTTGAAGTGGCAGGAAAAATGATCGATGCACCCGTCTATCATCGTGCAAAAAAATTATTATCTGAGGCATTTATCTATGAATCACGCAAAGGCTCTTAGAGCCATTTTAGCCAATAACGTTGTTATAAAAGTCCCTGGTATATACGACGGGCTATCCACCGTATTAGTAGAAAAAGCAGGCTTCCCTGCGGCTTTTTTATCGGGCGGTAGCTTGTCATTTTCACGTTTCGGTCGGCCCGACATGGGCTTAGTTACCGCGACGGAAGTCGCAGATACTGTCGCAGTTATTCGCGAACGTTCTACTATTCCCTTAATAGTCGATATGGACACAGGTTTTGGTAACGCACTCAATGTGCGTCGTACAGTCGAAACCTTTGAGCGCGCGGGTGCATCGGCCCTGCAAATGGAAGATCAGCTTGCACCCAAACGCTGTGGTCATATGGCCGGCAAACAAGTTATTAGTGCCAACGAGATGGTAGGTAAAATAAAAGCCGCTCTGGATGCTCGCAACAATGACGATACCCTTATTGTTGCGCGCACCGACGCACTAGGTATCAATGGTTTTGATGATGCCATGGAACGCGCTCACAAATATGTAGAGGCAGGTTGCGATGTACTCTTTATTGAAGCTGTGGAATCGGTCGAACAAATGAAAATTATTGGAAACACTTTTTCTGACAAAATACCGTTGATGCATAACCTCGTAGAGGGCGGCGGATCTCCTATTGCAGGGGCGAGTGAATTAGCAGATTTACGCTACAAAATTGCACTTTATCCAGTCGCTTTGCTGCATTTATTTGTCAAGCAAGCCCCCGCATTGTTGCAACACATTTTACAAGAAGGTAGCACCACCGCTTGGCAGCAAAAAATGGTTGAATTGAAAGACATGAATACATTACTTGGTAGCGATGACTTGCTTGATGCTGCCAGCAAATACGCTGCTCAATAACCTGTCTATTTATATAATTCCAACGAGGAAGGCACTGGCATTAGCGGGTATTTGTTAGTTGCAAGAACGTTTACAAAGCGCTCAAAGCAAAAAACCAATCATATTTTAAGAGGCTTTACATGAGACTTTATCAGGAAGAATATCAACAATCCGTTGAGGATGTTGAGTCGTTTTGGCAACGGAAATCGAAAGATATCGATTGGTTTAAACAGCCTGAGTCGATATTGAGCCAAGATGACAATGGCATGCATCGTTGGTTTGCAGACGGTGAATTAAATACTTGCCATTTAGCCTTAGATTTTCATGTAGCTAATGGAAGAGCTGATGTTACTGCGTTAATTTATGACTCTCCGCTAGCCGATACTTTTACACAGTTTACTTATGCTGAAATGCTGGCTGAAGTCGAAAAGCTTGCTGGCGCAATTAAAGCCTTGGGTGTGGGAAAAGGCGATACGGTTTTAATCTATATGCCAATGATCCCCCAAGCGGTTTTTGCAATGTTAGCTTGCGCGCGTTTAGGTGCAATTCACTCAGTGGTATTTGGTGGTTTTGCGGCAAACGAGCTTGCGGTTAGAATTGACGACACAGAGCCAAAAATAATATTAGCTGCATCGTGTGGATTAGAACCTAACAAAGTAATTGAATATAAACCAATGCTAGATGACGCGCTGCGTATCGCTCAATTTCAACCAAAGCATTGTGTTATTTTTCAGCGTGCGCAAGGATTGGCTTTACTCAGTGCTAAAAGAGACCTTGATTGGCAAGAGCTCGTGTTTAATGCCAAACCGACTGCCTGTGTGCCGGTGAAAGCCACCGATCCTTTATATATATTATACACCTCAGGGACAACAGGCGCTCCAAAAGGCATTATCCGTGATAACGGTGGCCATGCGGTTGCGCTCAAATATAGCATGCAAGCAATTTACAATATGCAGGCTGGCGATGTCTTCTGGGCTGCCTCAGACGTAGGTTGGGTAGTTGGGCATTCCTATATAGTTTACGCGCCATTAATACATGGCTGCACAACAATATTGTATGAAGGAAAGCCGGTAGGTACGCCAAATACAGGAGCATTTTGGCGAGTAATAGAAGCATATAAAGTAAAGGCCATTTTTGCAGCACCAACTGCTTTTCGCGCAATCAGAAAACAAGACCCAAACGCAGAGTTAGCCAAAGTTCACGACCTATCGAGTTTACAAACAATATTTGTTGCGGGTGAAAGACTCGATCCGCCAACCTATTATTGGCTAAACGAAAACTTCAAAATACCTATTGTAGATCACTGGTGGCAAACTGAGACAGGTTGGGCTATCGCAGCTAACATGACAGGAATCGAGTTACTCCCCACCAAGCCGGGCTCGTCATGTGTGCCTACACCTGGGTTTAACGTCGAGATTTTAGATGATGAAGGTAATCAAGTGCCTATTGGAGAGCAAGGTAACATTGCTATTAAGCTGCCACTACCACCTGGTTGTACACCGGGCATTTGGAAGGGATTTAAGCGCTTTAAAGAACTATATTTAACCCAGTTTAAGAACTATTATTTATCTGGTGATGCCGGTTATTTCGATGATGAGGGCTACTTATTTGTTATGGGTCGTGTTGATGATGTAATCAACGTTGCTGGACATCGTTTGTCTACGGGACGAATCGAAGAAGTCGTAGGCTCACACAGTGCTATAGCAGAATGCGCAGTAGTGGGTGTTGAAGACAGTTTAAAGGGACAAGTACCTATGGGCTTTGCAATTTTAAAAGACGGCGTTAGTATATCCGCAGCCGACTTGAACAATGAAGTAGTGTCACTGGTTAGAAAGGAAATAGGTGCCATTGCATGCTTCAAGCATCTGCACGTGGTGTCTCGCCTGCCAAAAACACGCTCAGGTAAAATACTGCGCAAAGTGATTCGTCAAGTAGCTCAAGGTGAGTCCTATGCGGTGCCCTCAACGATTGATGATCCTGCCAGCCTAGATGACTTTATTATTATGTTTTTGTAGCACTTCATATCATGCAACTTATGTCTCACTTTGCGTTAAAAACGTGACCACAGCTTGATTGTATTCTTGTGAAACCGTCATAGGTGCAAAGTGACCACCATGTTGCAACATTTTTAAAGTCGTGTTGGGTATTTTATCCGCCAGTTCCTCAGTAAAACTAAACGGCGTTATCTGATCATCTTTAGCACCCATAGCGAGTGTGTCATGTGTAATCTGGTGAACGCTAGTGCGTAAGTCATGAGACTGTACTGCTGCCAATCTACTCAATTCAACCTCTAGCCCAGGAAATGCCTTAATTCGCTCTTCTAAAAATGATCGGGGCGATTTAATTTGTTCACTTAAATACCACGATGGAGTAGCCAAATAAGTACCCATAGTGATGTAGGCAGCGGGACCACAATTTATCAGCACTTGGCGCCTCGCATTGAATAACTGCACTAAGTAAGGGTCTGGCCCAGCCCAACTGCTGCTAAGTATCAATTTATCTATTCGTTCTGGCGCCTTTAACGCAATGTGCTGACCAATTGCACCGCCGGTAGAATGACCCAATAGATGCGCTTTTTCGATATCCAGTGCATCCATCAGCTCAATTAGATCATCAGCCATATGCTCTGCGCCCAGTATTACTTTGTTTGCTGTGCTGCGCCCAACCCCTCTATGGTCATGTAAGATAACTCGAAAATGCTGAGATAAAAACGGCACCTGTTTCATCCAAAACTCATGGCGTCCGCCCAAGCCTGCTACCAAAAGAAGATTCGGTCCTTCACCGTGTATTTCTGTATATATTTCTACATCATCAACTGGCACTAAGGGCATGATTAATCCTTCGTTTATTGTTTATCAACGGGTTAAAGTGGAACTTAGTATTCGAACAAAGCTCTCTATTTGAATACTTTAGCAGAGCATTACAACTGATTCTATTGCATAGGTGTGCCTAAGCTATGAGGGAAAATCATAGGAAGCAATTTGACGAATAAAGTGACTCGAAGGTTCAAGATTAGTGCAGCAAAGGAGAGTTAATGTAGAGACGATAGTCATCAGACAGAAATATTAGTAGGAAATGCGCTGCCGCTCTGTTATTCGCCAGAGCGACGCGACAGGATAAAACTAATTATAGCTTGGGTGGCTGAGGGTTTTGTTCGTATTTTGCCCAATCAGGACTAACAAAATGTTCGTCTATTAGAGTACGTTTCCATAAGCGACCACCTCTAAACCATTGCCACACTCTTGATCTGAATTTACGACAATCGCTGTGTTGAATCATTTCGTAAAGGTAAAGATCCGGTTCATTGTGGCGTGTCCAATTTAGCATCACAGTGCGGTTGTAAGTATCTAGTGGCACTTCAGCAGCCCAGCCGTCGATGTGGGTAAAAAAGACTAACTTATTATTTTCGATTCGAGTGGGGAAGTCTTTAATTTCGACCGTGCCGTCAGGCCAAAAGTATTGATTAGTTTGATGATAATTATGTTCGTCGAGAAAACGACAAAGTAATCGAGAGGTATGCTCGTCAATTTTGTCTCCATTTGCATCATAGTGACGATACCAACCTTCCCAAACTCCATCACTGCTTGAAATAATTGGCATTGTTTCTTTTAGTGACATGTAATAACTCCCATAGTTAAGTGAGGTCTTTGCTTATGTTTCCTTGTGACACGCACAAGAAAAGCGATAGTAAAAACCAAATGAGCTAATGTTATAACATTAATATTTTAATCATACAAGCTATTACAATTGTAGGGACAGTTTTATGGGACTAGTCTGCGCCTAGCACCATTTTGTAGGTAAATAGTTTAGGATTATATAAGCCATATAAAATATCAACCAGTTCCCCACTAGAGTCGAATGATTGGCGTTTAAGCGATAGCAGAGCGGTATTAATATTAACTTGCAACTGCGACGCAACCAACGAATTGGCATTTTCTGCAGCTAAGGTTTGTTCAACTTTAACAATTTTTATGCCGTTTTCTTTAAGAATATCGAGACGGGTTTTCTTTTCGATGTTTTTCTTCGTTAAGCCTTTTGCTTGCGGTAGTGTCCAGCTCACATAATAAGCATACGGTTGACCGTTTTCATTACTTCTTACACGTATCACCTTTACAGCTTTTTCATCTTTGCCAAGATTGAGCTCTTCACGAACCGCCGCTGGGGGCACCAGTTTTTCAATGGCTAAGACTACAACTTTGCTGTGTTTACCCATTTCTGCTAGATTTTCGAGCATGCCAACTAGTGGAGCTTTCACTGGTTCATGAACATATTGATAAGTAACATGTGAACCTTTGCCGCGACGCCGAGCAATCAACTTTTCAGCAGCGAGGTCATCCATTGCTCGTTTGACGGTAATACGTGATACAGCGAAGGCCTCAGACAATTGCAGTTCAGTCGGCATTTGTTCCCCATACCTTGCACTGCCATTGATAATGGTATTTTTAAGTAGCAAATACAGTTGATGATAAAGTGGCTCTTTTGAAGAGGAGTCGCTAACCACTTCCCACTCAGATTTTAAAGATGCTAATAACGGATACATTTCTTTCATATAGTACTTACATGCCTTTTTAACTGACTTTAGTGAAGCATTATTTCGAATACAAGCAACAGCAATAGACAAATACTACTAGTAAGGTCATTAGTCAAATATTTGTAATCAGTTTGTTAATATAGAACTCGTCATAAAGACTTTACATTATATTGTTATGTTGATATACCTTTAATAATTGTTTTTTATGCTTATGACAAACGCAATATATTGTAGCGGTGTTCATTCACCTGTCTAGTTAAATTTTATTGAGGACAATGTGCAAACATCTAATAAAACTGCCAAACAAATCTATCTGAATTTAAAAAATAAGCCAACACGCAAGCGTTTTGGCTTTGGTCGAAAGGCGGCGTTAATAAATATAGACCCACAAAAAGCCTATACGCGCACCGATCTATTTGACACAGCTTATGAGACAGATCCAAACCAGTTAGTCTATATAAATAGTCTTTCAGAACGATTTCGAAAACTAGCTTGGCCCGTAGTATGGACTCACGTAGCCTATATGGACTCGGCTGAAGATGCAGGCATATGGGGTACTAGAACGGATACTCCTGACAGTCTACAAAACATAAAATTTGACTCGCAGCGCAGCGAATTCGACGACCGCCTCGATATTGACCATAACAAAGACGTGGTCTATTTGAAAAAAATGCCGTCTGCTTTTTTTGAAACACCCTTACAGTCATTGCTAGTATGGCATCAAGTCGATACCCTTATTCTAACCGGTGGTTCAACCTCAGGGTGTATTCGGGCTACCGGAGTAGACTCGCTGTCTCGCGGTTATCGAACAATAGTGGCTGAGGAATGTGTTGCAGATAAACACGAAAGTTATCACTACGCCAACCTAACCGATTTATCATTAAAGTATTGCGATGTTTTGGACACTGACGAGGTCATACAATGGCTAGACAAACAGTTAGCGATTCGGGAATAAGTTATGCGCGAAGACCCAGAGTTTTACGATTATTGGCCCTATCATAATCGTCCAAAAATAACGTGGCCAAATGGTGCTCGGGTAGCATTTTGGGTTGCACCAAACATCGAATATTACGAGCTTAATCCACCCAGTAATCCCTACCGTCAAGCATGGCCGCAAGCCAGTCCTGCTGTGGCTGGCTATAGTATTCGAGACTATGGTAATAGAGTGGGTCATAGTCGACAAATGGATTTGTTAGATAAGTATGGCATACGCGGGTCTATTTCCTTGTCCACCGCGTTGTGTGACCATCACCCTGAAATTATTGCCGCCTGTCGCGAACGCGATTGGGAATTTTTTAGTCACGGTATTTATAACACTCGATACACCTATGGTATGTCTGGCGAGCAAGAAAGATCGATGATCAGAGACTCAATGTTAAGTATACACAAGCACACTGGCCAAAAGTGTGCAGGTTATCTTGCTCCCGCTTTATCTCATTCCGAGCAAACGCTAGATTTGTTTGCCGAAGTGGGTACTGAGCTGTTTGGCGACCAAGCAGCATTCTACACCTGTGACTTATTTCATGATGATCAACCAACACCTATAAAGCTGCGTAGCGAAAAGAAATTTGTTTCCGTTCCCTATTCATTAGAAATGAACGACACCATTGCTTTTGCAGTGAATAAAATTGAACCTAGGCGTTATGGCGAACAGCTCAAACGTAACTTTGATAGGTTGTATCAAGAAGGTGCTCAAAGTGGCACTATTATGTGTATTCCCACGCATAACTATCAAGTAAGTTGTCCACACCGTTTAAAAGCCTTCGAAGAAGCACTTGAATATATCACCGGCCACAGCGACGTTTGGGTAACCACCGGCAAAGAAATAGCGAGCTATTTTATTGATAACTATTACGAGACAGTATTAGCAGACATCAGCGCAAAGAAAGGCAATAATCATGAGTAAGAATAGTAAAGGATTGCCAGACGATTATTTGCATTATCCACATAGAAGCTATGGAATGGACCACGACCGTTACTCTTGGTCAATGTTGCAAAATCGTCAGCCGGTAAAATGGCCGAACGGGGCGTCACTGGCCATCTGGGTAAATGTTGCAGTTCAATACTTTCCATTAGATCAGCAGGGGATCCCATTTAAAGTGCCCGGTGGAATGACCATGCCTTATCCCGATTTACGCCACTACTCACTGCGCGATTACGGCAACAGAGTGGGTATTTTTCGGTTTTTAGAAGCATTTGATAAATACGGAATTACGCCCACATTTGCACTCAATACCCGACTAGCCCAACGCACCCCATATCTGATGGACATTCTAAAAGAGCGCGGCAATGAAATACTCTGTCATGGTTATCATATGGATGCTTTGCATTATTCTGGACAAGATATAGTTGTAGAAGACGCACTAGTAGAACGCGCTTTAAATGAGCTTCGTGAGCTTTCTGGACAAGCAGTTACAGGGTGGCTTAGTCCTGCTAGAAACGAGTCTGAAAATACGCCTGATATTTTAGTGAAACACAACATCGATTACTTTTGCGATTGGGTTAACGATGATATGCCCTATCATTATAATACCGATAGTAAATCGCTGATTGCGATGCCTTTATCGAATGAGCTAGAAGACCGTTTCGTGATTATTAATAATCAGCACTCTGAACGATCATGGGGCGAACAAGTCTGTGATGCCTGCGATTTTCTGCTGGAGGAAGCAAAA
>Ga0307488_10002079_pt1 | contig 16921 bp, 13 predicted proteins | sample SB02metaG_FD_202248 | JGI IMG/M metagenome (GOLD analysis project Ga0307488, IMG submission 202248) | Sea-ice brine microbial communities from Beaufort Sea near Barrow, Alaska, United States - SB 0.2 | ecosystem: Environmental > Aquatic > Marine > Coastal | place: USA: Alaska | collected... | reverse complement strand
TTTGGGCTGTTTCTGTTGGACTTGCCGTCGAACTTTCTGCTTGGGTTCCTGTTTGGGTGCCTGTTACTGCCCCACTTGGGGGTCGCGATCGCGCCTGCGACGCCAGGAGCCGAGCGGTCTGCTGCTCCTGTCCTAACGCGGCAGGGTTGAGCAGAGCCTCCAACTCAAGCGGAAATTGACCGTCGTATTCTGCGTGGCTGCGCTGCAAAATAAGTGCGGCCGCGGCATCGAACCAGCGCCCGGCCGAGCTGGTGGGTGGCGCATTGCGAATCAGGGTGGGCTGACACAAGTACGCGCGGGCTTGGGCCAGATCGCTAAAGCGCTGTGGCAAAGCGGTGGTGTCATTGGCCTCGAACAGCGCAGCCAAAGCAGACCGCCAGGGTTCCAGGCTGGCCCGCTCGCCGCCCAACAGGGGCAAGGTGGGTAAGTGGTCGACCCGCTCAAAGGCAAACCGTTTGACGTAAAAAAACTCCCCACCCCAAGCTTCGCCTTGTGGGCCAAAGCCGAAGCCATCGACCACAACGGCGAGCAAGGGTTGCTGCAACTGGTGTTCCGCCATAACGGCTGCGACGTGGGCATGATGATGTTGAATGGCCACCGCCGATTGGCCCAGCTGGAGCAGTCGACTGCTGTAATAGTCTGGGTGCAGGTCATGCGCCACTAGGGTATGGCGCACCTTAAAATAGTCGGTTAGGCGTTTGCAGACTGCTCGATAGCGCTCCCGTCGGGGGCGCGAGTCCAGGTCGCCTAAGTGTTCACTGGTGTAAAAAGCATTGCCCATGGCTAGCGTGACGGTGCTCTTTTGCTGCCCGCCCAAGGCCAGGATGGTCGGCAGTTTTTCCATCGGCCAAGGCGTTTTGAGCAAGGCAGTGCCACGCCCGGTGCGCACCGCGTAGCTGCCGTCAAGGCCCTGGCGACGGATGCTGTCGTCGACCGATGCGACTATGTCGCGCGCATGGCCTACCACCAGATCGGCCACACTGGCCAATTGGTGCTCAGCCTCATCCTGGGTTGCGGCCATCGGATAGCCGGGTGCGTTGCCGCTGGTCACCACCAGGGCCAATGGACTGGGCGCCTGCAGCCACGCCGTGCCGGTGGGTCGGCCCGCCAACAGATAAAATAATAGATAGTGCAGGGCGCTGTTGGGCAGCATCACCCCTAGGCTATTTAGGTTGGGCGCTAACAGGGGCTGGGCTTGGTGCGCTGGGGCGATCACAATCGGTCGTGCGCTGTGCTGCAAATCGTCCCAACCGGCGTCGGTTAGGAGCACCCAGTGCTGCGCCGACGCTGGATTTAAAGTCATCAGCGCCAGTGGTTTGGCTTGGCGCTGTTTAAAGTGGCGCAAGCGTTGTAGGGCCGCGGGTTGATGCGCATCACAGATCAGCTGATAGCCGCCGATGGCTTTAATGGCGACCAGACCGCCGGCCTCCAGGCAAGCCGCCACCTCCGTTAAGGGGACGTCATAGTAGGGCCCACAGGTCGGACATGAGATGGTCTGGGCGTGGAAACGTCGATCCGCTGGGTGCTGATATTGACGGGTACAGTCCGGACAAAGCGGGAAGGCGGCCATACTGGTATTGGCCCGGTCGAAAGGATAGGCGCGGGTAATGCTGTAGCGAGGGCCGCAGTGCGCACAGCTGATAAAGGGGTAGAGAAAATAGTCACTCTGGGGATTAAAGAGTTCTGCCAAACATTCATCACAGGGTGGCAGATCGGGGAGTGGATCCATGGGCGAGCGACAATCGGTGCTCGCGGCAATGGCAAAGTCGGTCTCGCCCAATTGCACGGGCAGTTCTGCGAGGTGGCAGTCCTGGATATCAGCCGGCAACGGTAGCTCGGCCCAAAAGCGACGACAAAACTCATCCGCGTCGGCACCCTGAACCTCCACCACCACCGTATCGCTGTTATTGCGCACAAAGCCACTTAGCCCGCAATGCTGGGCCAAGCGGTAGACAAAAGGACGCATGCCGACCCCTTGCACCTGCCCCTGCAAGACCAGCTGCAGACGGCGCACGGGCGAGCCCGCCGTGTCATGTAGCGGTGTAAGCAGGGCGGTCATGGCGGTTCTCCTGTTGGAATTCCTGCGCTCGCTCGGTCAGCCAGTGCAGCCAGCGCGACAGATCGATGCTGCGCCCGCAGGCGCTGGTGATGACTTCCAGGTTGGGATTTATTTTCTCGATGTTGGCCCGGCAGTGCGCCAGATTAAAATCGACATAGGGCAACAGATCGGACTTGGTAATTACCACCAGATCGGCACTGGCAAAGATATCGGGGTATTTTAACGGCTTGTCGTCGCCTTCGGTGACCGACAGCAGCACTACTCGTTGGCCTTCACCAAGATCGAAATGGGCCGGGCAAATCAGATTGCCGACATTCTCGACAAAGACCAGAGAATCGGACTCCGGTTGCAACTGCCGCAACGCTTGGCCGACCCGCTCGGCTTCGAGATGGCAGGCTTGACCGGTATTGATCTGTACCGCCGCCGTGCCAGTGGCACGAATCCGTTCGGCATCGAGATCGGTTTGTTGATCGCCCTCGATAACATAGGCTTTGCAGCCGGGCGGCAGGCGGCCCAAGGTCTCGACCAATAGAGTGGTTTTACCGGCGCCCGGACTGGACACTAAATTGAGCAACAAGACACGCTTAGCCGACAGACGCAGCCTTAAGTCCATGGCAAGTTGCCGGTTGTGGGCGTAGAGGCTGGTTTCGGACTGAGCGCTTTGCTGCTCAGTGGTAAGGGGGGGCTGCCAGCCGTCCGGCGCGAGCCGTTGTGCCGCGCCAACTTCTAGCTCAGCATGAATTAAACGGTTATTTTTGGCGCGGTCAGGGCCATTGTGATTACCGCAGCCACAAGTGCTACACATAAGAGTCCTCCAGCCTTAGATCCTGTCATCGGACTCATTGCCTGATTAACCGGACCGCAAAAAATTGGCTTCTGGACTGAGGATAGTAAAACGGTACAGCGTTCCTATCCTGACTTGGGTCAAGTTTTCACGCCAAAAAAACGTGTGTTGAACGCTGAATGTGGCGCGCAAGAATCTCTATTCGTTTCAGTTCTAAAAGAGTTTGTTTTTTAATAAAACGCCGGGGTGGTCGCTGCAAATTTCATCCCAGTCAGGCAGATATCATCGCCACCGGGTTCCAGTTGCACCGGCCAATGGCCGCAGTGACTGCAACCGGCCGAGGCGTATTGCACCCGATCGCGCCGACCGCAACCGGCGCACCGGCCGAAAGCCGGAACCGACACCAGTTCAAGTTGGCAAGCCGGATGCAAGGCCTGATCGCGAATGGCACTAAAGGCAAACGCAAAGGCATCGGAATCGACGCCGGCGAGTGAACCGATGGCAACGGTGATGTGCGTGAGTTGGCGAATCGGACGCGGTGCTGTGCGCTCACGAACCAATTGAATCAGGGCTTGGCAGAGCGACAATTCGTGCATGCTGGTTAACCTCGGCGGGTCAGTCAACAGGACTGTTGGTTTTTTATTGTACGGCACTCGAGAGTTTTTTTTGGGAAAACTTAAAATATTTTTGCGACCCATTTCTCGATTTTCAGACGGGCTTTTGTTGGTCAGTGGATTTTTTTTAGGTTTTTTTTACCGCGTTAGTGTGGGTGTTCACATAGCGGCGTTGATGTGGGTGTCTACCTAGGGCGTTGATGTGGGTGTCCTCCTAGTAATCGGGTGTCCTCCTAGTAATCGTGACCCATTTTTCACAGGGTCAGGTTGGTCAGTGGTTTTTTGCCGGGTTTTTTTTGACCGCGTTTAGGGTGGGTGTCCGTATAGTGCTCGGCGCGTTTGGCCGCGTTTAGTGTGGGTGTCTAAATAGCAGCGTTTGGCCGCGTTTAGTGTGGGTGTCTAAATAGCACGCATAGTGTCCGTTTAATGTGGGTGTCCACATAACGATCTCCGCATAACGATCGCATTCTGAGTTAAGGTGCTATTTTACTGAAAAAAATCCAAAAAAAAGAACCCGGTGCAAGGGTCCTTTTGATTAACTAGATTGTTTATTACATTGGTTCTTTAGTCCGATTTTTTTGGCCTGCCTCTAGCTTAAAACAGTCGCCATAATCGCATCGAACTTATCGAAGCCCTCGTCGATCAACTCATCACTGATCGTCAACGGCGGTAAGAACCGGATGACGTTACTGTAATAGCCACAGGACAATACGATCAGGCCGTGTGCCTGGGCCTGGCCGATTATCTTTTGCGTCAGCTCGGTATTGGGCCGATGGGCGTCATCGTTGTGCACCAGCTCAATCGCCATCATGGCGCCGTTGATGCGGATATCGCCGATCACGCCGGGATGTCGCTTGGCCATGGCTTCGATGCGGGTTTTAAAACGCGCACCGATCTCATTGGCGCGCTGCACCAGATTTTCTGCTTCGATCACATCGAGTACCGCCAAAGCCGCGGCACAACCGACCGGTGAGCCGCCATAGGTGCCACCCAGACCGCCGGGCAGGGGTGCGTCCATAATCTCCGCCTTGCCGACCACCGCCGAGAGTGGATAGCCGCCGGCGATGCCCTTGGCCATGGTCATTAGATCGGCCTCGATACCGGCGCGTTCGGAATTAAAGAAGGTGCCGGTGCGGCCAAAGCCGCTTTGGATTTCATCGATGATCAGCACGATACCGGTCTCATCGCAGAGCGTGCGCAGGCGTTGCAAAAATTCCACCGGGGCGGCATAGAAGCCGCCTTCACCCTGGACCGGTTCGACGATAATGGCAGCCACATCGCGTGCCTCGATCGCCACCTTGAACAGGGTCTCGATACCGTGCATGGCATCGTCGACACTGATGCCGTGGTAGGTCATGGGGAAGGGCGCATGATAAATGTCGCCGGCGAACGGCCCGAACAGATGTTTATAGGGCGTGGTCTTGCCGGTCAGCGCCATGGTCAGGTTGGTGCGGCCGTGGAAGCCACCGGTAAAGGCGATGGTGCCACGTCGGCCGGTATGGGCACGGGCGATCTTGATCGCATTTTCCACCGCCTCGGCACCGGTGCTGACGAAGATGGTTTTCTTCGGGCTGGTGCCGGGCATCCGCTGATTGAGCTTTTCGGCCAGTTCCACCGCCTGCTCATAGGGATTGACCATAACGCAGGTATGGGAAAACTTGGCCACCTGGGCCTGAACCGCGGCGACGATCTTCGGGTGACTGTGGCCGGTATTACAGACCGCGATGCCGGTACCGAAGTCGATGTAGCGGTTGCCCTCGACATCCCACAGCTCCGCGTTGAGCGCATGGGAGACATAGGCACTGTACATATTACCCATGCCGCGGGCGATCGCGGCGACTTTACGGCTTTGCAACTCTTGGTTTTTACTCATTGGTTCGACTCATCGTATTGTTTGCCAAAATTCGTTCAGCTGTTCAGGCCGCCCATACAGAGATATTTTATTTCCAGGAATTCTTCCAGGCCGTGTCTGGATCCTTCGCGGCCCAGACCGGACGACTTCATGCCACCGAACGGTGTTGCGGCATTGGATATGATGCCTTCGTTAATACCCACCATGCCGTATTCCAGTGCCTCGGCCACGCGCCAGACGCGGCCGATATCACGAGAATAAAAGTAGGCCGCCAGACCGAACTCGGTGTCATTGGCGATCGCGATGGCTTCTTCTTCACGGCTGAATTTCATCACGGCTGAGACTGGGCCGAAAATTTCCAACTTGGCGATCGGCATTTCGTTGGTGACCTGCGTCAAAATAGTGGGCTGATAGAAGGAACCGCCCAACTCGTGCGGGGCACCGCCGGTCACGACCTGGGCACCTAAGGCGACCGACGCCTTAACCTTGCGGTCGATCTCGTTCATCGCCTGGGGGTGGATCAGCGGGCCAATAATCGTACCCTCGGTCATGCCGTTACCGACCGAGAGTTGCTTCACCGCAGCGGTCAGCTTCTCGACGAAGACATCATAAACACTGTCCTGGACCAGGAGTCTATTGGTGCATACGCAGGTTTGGCCGGCGTTGCGGTATTTCGACATCATTGCGCCCTTCACCGCAGCATCGATATCGGCGTCGTCGAACACGATAAAAGGCGCGTTGCCGCCCAGCTCCATCGAGACTTTCTTCACGGTACTGGCCGCCTGGGCGATCAATAACTTGCCCACGGCCGTGGAGCCGGTAAAGGAAAACTTGGCGACATCCGGGCTTTCGGTGAAGACCTTGCCGATGCCGCGCGCGTCGGAGCCGACCACTATATTGAACACCCCCGCGGGGATGCCGGCCATTTCGGCCAGTTTGGCCAATGCCAAGGCCGATAAGGGCGTCTCGGACGCGGGCCGGATGACAAAGGTGCAGCCAGCTGCCAGCGCGGGTGCGGCCTTGCGAGTGATCATCGAGTTGGGGAAGTTCCACGGGGTAATGGCCGCCACCACGCCAACCGGCTGTTTAATCACCACATAGCGTCGGTCCGCTAATGGGCTGGGGATGGTCTCGCCATAGACGCGCTTGGCTTCTTCGGCAAACCACTCGACAAAGGAGGCCCCATAGCCCACCTCACCTTTGGCCTCGGCCAGCGGCTTACCCTGTTCCAAAGTCATAATCAGGGCCAGATCGTCTTGATATTGGATCATCAGATCGTGCCAGCGGCGCAACAAGGTAGAGCGCTCAAGCGCCGATTTAGCCCGCCAGGCGGGTAAGGCCCGTTTGGCCGCAGCCACGGCCTGTTCGGCGGTCGCGACATTGCCGTCGGCGATCTGGGCGAGCAATTCACCGGTGGCCGGGTTGGTGACGTCGAAACGCGTGCTGCTGGCCAGCCATTGGCCATCGACATAGGATTCGGTTGCGAACAATGTGGGATTAATCTTCATAGTCTGGGCCTTTTTTGAAGCGGAAAAGGGAGCTTGCTCGTCGTGCTATTTGATTTGATTTTCAATAACTGTTAAATATAAAACTTTAAAACTATTGTTTGGTAGTGGCCAAACTTAATGGACATCATCCTCTCATGCAGCGAAATTCTCTACAGTCCATCATTCCGCGCCCGGTATCGGAGTACGATTTACGCTTGTTGCGCATCTTCAAGGTGGTCGTCGAATGCGGTGGCTTTGCGGCGGCCGAATCGGTGCTGAATATTACCCGATCGACCATCAGTGTACATATGTCCAATCTCGAAGGCCGGATGAAGGTCAAACTGGCTAAACGCGGCCGCGGCGGCTTTTCGTTGACCGAGGAAGGCCGTACCGTCTATGAAGCCATGCTGGTCCTGTTTCGCTCGCTCAATGACTTTTCCCTTTTGGTCAGCAACCTGGATAACGAACTGGACGGCGAAATCGCTATCCTGTGCAGCGACCAGGTGGCACTCACCCGCCAACTGCGCTTGCCCCAGGTCATCGCCTATATGCAGGAGCAAGCGCCCAATCTGCAGCCGGCAATCAATGCCGAAACGGTCCCTAATATTGAACGGGCCCTGCTCAGTGGCGACGCCCATATTGGCATTATGCCGGAATACCGCAATATCGATGGGTTGGACTATCAGCGCTGCTATAGCGAACCCTTTTATCTCTGCGTGGGCGCCGAACACCCACTCTATGCTCGGACCGATGCCGAGATCGAGGACCATGACATCTACGCCTACCAGACTGTCCATCCGGGTGTCGATGTGAATTTTTCGGGCATCGAACAGTTTCGGCGCATGACTTTGACGGCGCGCGCCTACCAGTTCGATACCCGCACCCCGCTGGTCCTGTCGGGCAAGTACCTGGGATTTTTTCCGCTCAGCTATATCCAGGGCTTTCTCGATCGCGGAGAGGTGCGCTTGCTGCAACCGGAGCGACGCTTTTACAGCGTCGACCACGTTATGGTGACGCGCCAGAGCGCGAAAAACGATCCCAAGGTTCGGTTGTTTTTTGCGGCCTATCAGCAGGCCATTGCCCTGTAGGAACCACGTCGACGTCGCGCTGCGAATATAGGCCGACGTGGGCGTCGACCCGGATCGCGGTTAGTCGGCCGCTCCGACAGTTGGGCCTAGCCGTGACGATTGACCAGTAGGTGCGCCTGGTGGCGGTGTTCGCGTTGAATAGCGTCCAGATCCTGGTCGACCAGGCGATGATCGGTGACCCGCCACTGGCCGGCGACCATAACGTGCTCGGCGCGATGGGCACCACACAGTACCAGGGCCGCGAGCGGGTCGTGGGCACCGGAAAAACGCGGCTCATCGAGCGAAAATAGCGCCAGGTCAGCCTGTTTGCCGACCGCCAACTCGCCTATATCGTCGCGATTCAAGACCTGGGCCGAACCTTTGGTAGCCCAACGCAGGGCATCCAGATGGCTGACCTCATCAGCCTGATAGCGTAACCGGCCGATCAACAGCGCCTGACGGACTTCCTGAATCAGGTTGGAGCCGTCGTTGGACGCCGAGCCATCGACGCCCAGACCCACCTTGACCCCGGCCGCTTCCATTTCCTTAGTACGGGCGATGCCGGAGGCGAGCACCATATTGGAACTGGGACAATGGCTGACACCAATGCGCGCTGCGCCCATGCGCGCTATTTCCGCGTCATTGAAATGGATGCCGTGTGCCAACCAGGTGCGCTCATGCAACCAGTCGACCGATTCCAAATAGTCGAGCGGGCGCAGACCAAACATCTGCAGGCAAAATTCAGTTTCATCGAAGGTTTCGGCCAAATGCGTGTGCAGCATCACCTGATGTTGTTGCGCCAAGGCCGCCGTCTGACGCATCAGTTCGCTGGTGACCGAAAAGGGCGAGCAGGGTGCCAGGGCGATTTGCACCATGGCACCGTCGCCGGCCTGGTGAAAGCGACCGATCACCCGGTCACAATCGCGCAGAATCTGATCATCGCTCTGCACCGTCGATTGCGGTGGTAAGCCACCGTCCTGTTCGCCCAGGCTCATCGAACCGCGGGTGAAAACAACCCGCGAACCAATGTTGGCGGCGGCCTGTACCTGGATATCGATGGCTTCGGTCAGTGCATCCGGGAACAGATAATGATGATCGGCCACCGTGGTGCAACCGGACAACAGCAGTTCGGCCAAGCCGAGTTGGGTGGCGCTGTGCAACATATCCGGTTGCAAGCCGGCCCAGATGGGGTAGAGCGTTTTTAGCCAGGGAAATAGTCGTTTATTTAAGGCCGCCGGCACCGCCCGGGTCAGGGTCTGGTACAGATGATGATGGGTATTGACCAGACCTGGCAACAGCACGAGCTTTGAGGCATCGAAAACCCGGTCGACTGGCTGGACCGGTTGCCCGCCGAGTGGCACCAGTTCGATAATGGTCGTGCCGCGAATTAGGATGCCGCCGCGGGCATCGCTGGTGTTGGCGGTAAAGACCGCGAGGGGGTTTTTTAGCCAGAGTGTCTGAGTCATCAAAAAAGTACCGTTGGTTTAGGCAGATAACACCACAAAACGGCATGGCTTGAAAGCTCGATTGACCGGCACCGCGCCGGAGTCCAGCAATGCCTGCCCCCGGTCAGGTTCTTTATAGGCTAATTTGCGCGCATTTGCCTGCGCACAGGCGAATCCTTGTTGCAATGGTCTATCCTTATTGCGATCGCTTTTCAGTCGGCTTATATTAAGCCTCTGTTTACCCCTCTGTGCGGTGGCCAACGCAATCAGGCTTGAAAGGGACACAAGAATTAGAATTCGACACCTGAACTCGCTAAACGGCCAGCTAAACGGCCATAGACCTGAACTATAAGATATAGATTACGGCGATAATTCTTAAGGAGATATTCGATGACAGCACGGCGCGTCAATGACGCAATCGACCGGTGGCTAACGCCCTATAATGAAGTGCGGCAACTGACTGAGACGCTGATAAGCCCGCTTAGCGAAGCCGATCAGACCGCCCAGTCGATGCCCGATGCCAGTCCGGTCAAATGGCACTTGGCGCATACCAGTTGGTTTTTCGAAACCTTTTTACTGAAACCGCATCTAGCTGGCTACCAGCCCTTCGATCCGGCGTTTGAATACCTGTTTAATTCTTACTATAACAGTGTTGGTGAGCAGTTTCCCCGCGCACAACGGGGCCTGATCACTCGACCCGGCGCGATCGAGGTGCTGGCCTATCGCCACTATGTCGATGATCATATAGCGCAGCTGCTGACCCAGCTGGAGCCCGATAAATTCGCCAGCTTGGGCAGTCTGTTGCAATTGGGCCTGGCGCATGAGCAACAGCATCAAGAGTTGCTGATCACCGATATCCAACATCTGTTATCGATGAATCCGCTTCACCCAGGGGTAACCGCCCCGGTCGAAGCATTTGCACCGGTTGCGGTCCTAGACTGGTGGCATTTTGATGGTGGCTTGGTCGATATAGGGCATGCACCGGACGGCGACGCACATGTAGAGGACGCACTTGTAGGCAACGAGTCGGGTTTCAGTTACGACAACGAGTCGCCCCGTCATCAGGTCCGGCTCTATCCCTTTGCGCTGGCCGATCGTCTGATTACCAATAGCGAATATTGTGCCTTTATTGACGCAGGTGGCTATGACAATCCGCTCTATTGGCTGTCTGAAGGCTGGGCCTGGAAGTGTCGTGAACAGATTGCCCAACCGCTCTATTGGTTGCACCGCGATAATCAATGGTGGCAATACGGTTTGGCCGGGCTGCAAGCGCTCGACCCCCAAGCACCGGTGCGCCATGTCAGTCTGTTTGAGGCCATGGCCTATGCCCAATGGCGCGGATGCCGCTTGGCCACCGAATTCGAATGGGAGCATGCCGCGGCCCGAGTTGCGCTGAACCGTCCGGTATTTGATGCCGCCACCTTGGCCCCCCAACCGGATGCACCAGGGCATCATCAGCTCTATAACTGCCTCTGGCAATGGACTCAATCGCAGTACCAGCCCTATCCGGGTTACAAACCGGATGCCGGTGCCGTGGGTGAATATAATGGCAAATTTATGAGCAACCAATTTGTCTTACGCGGCGGCTCCTGTATCACACCGCCGAACCATATCAGAGCCACGTATCGTAACTTTTTCCCGGCCACGACGCGTTGGCAATTCAGCGGCATAAGGATGGCAAAAGATGACTAAACTGAACATCCATCGGCAAGCGCAGGTCAATCGGGATGACCTGTTTCTGCAGGATATTATCGCCGGCTGGTCTGCAGAGGGCCAAAAAACCCTGCCGTGCAAATATTTTTATGATGAACTGGGTTCGCAACTGTTCGATAAGATTTGTCAGACGCCTGAGTATTATCATACCCGGACCGAGCTGGCGATTCTCGACAGCGCACTACCAGAGGTCGCTCAGCGTATCGGTGCCCATGCCGATATTCTGGAGTTTGGTTCCGGTGCCGGCATTAAAATCCGTAAACTGATTGACGCCCTGACCACACCGCGCACCTATATCCCGATCGATATCAGCGAGGAGATTCTGCTCGCCAGCTCGGCCCAGTTAAACCAACAATACCCCGATCTGGCGGTGTTCCCGGTGGTGGCGGACTATCTGTCGCCGATTCAGTTGCCCGAGCAGTTTAGCAATCAGTCGGAACACAAAAAGCTGGTGTTTTTTCCCGGTTCGACCATCAGTAATTTTGAACCCAAGGCGGCGATCCACTTTATGAAGCATATTCGCAGCCTATTGGCTGTGGGCGATGCCTTGCTGATCGGCGTCGATCTGGTTAAGCCGGCTGGCCGAATTCTAGCGGCCTATAACGATGCCCAGGGGGTGACGGCGGCTTTTAATATGAACCTTTTGAACCGTATTCAGAGCAGTTATCAAACGGATCTCAAGCTCGAGAACTTCTACCATCAGGCGATCTATAACGTCGAACGTTCGCGCATTGAGATGCACCTGATCTCAAAGCTGCAGCAAGAGGTCAACATCGAAGGTCAGCGTTTTTCTTTTGCCGAACAGGAAAGCATTCATACTGAGAATTCCTACAAGTATTCGATTGAATCGTTCCAGTTGTTGGCGCGTAACGCCGGCTTCGATTGCACCGACTGCTATACCGATGTGGATCAGCTGTTTTCGGTGCACTATCTAACCGCGAGCTAAGTAAAGGGTGAGCTAAGGCGTCGAGCCCAACGGTCGCGTTTAGGGTGGGCCGCTGCGGCCGCCCGGTGCATCTGGCTAATAGGTCAGATCTTGAGTGCACCGATACAACAGACGATCAACAGTGCAATACAGATCCGTAAGTTTTTGCTCGACATCAGCGCTCTCCTTTAGGCATCTTATTGGATCAGTTGCGCCACAGTGTCGGACCAGTTCAACCTAAGCCAAATTATAGCTAGGGCCGTGAGGACAAAAAAGCTCAACAGGGTGCCGGCCAGGATTTTGTTGGTGAGTTTCATGCGCTGCAGGGTAAGGCTTAAACGGTTCATTTTTGGCTCCCTAAAAATTGGCTGTACAGGTCACTTAATTCGCTTGGGGAGACCGCCAACAGGGCTGCCTCATGAAAGATACGCGGCAACTTGGCCTGAATAAAAGCAACCTTCTTGATCTTGCGGATTTGCTGCTTGCCGTCTTCATTGACGAAATAGCCGACCCCCCGCTTATTGAAAATAATGTCATTGTCCTGCAAATGCGCGAAAGACCGCATCACCGTATTGGGGTTAACCTGAACTATCGCAGCAATCTCCCGGATGGAGGGGATGCGTTGCTGTTCTGGCCACTCGTCGGTGAGAATTTTCTCGGACATAAAGTCAGCCACCTGTAAGTAGATGGTACTGGCGGAATCGAATTGAATCATAATTCCACCTCCTTAAAGCGCAGGAAGGACATCAACCAAAAAAAGCTGAAGTAGAGCAGGGTTAGGATAGTACTGACCATCTGGGTAAAGAGGGTCGAGGTAAACTGCACATCCTCGCCACGAATCTCGAGGAAGTTGCCGATTCTGAGTACCTCGACTGCGCGCGCCTGAGTTTGGAAGTCTTGCACGCTTGCGCTAATGAGATCACCGAGCATTAGGTTGACCAGTGACCCGGTGTAGAGCAGCCAAACGATGAGCAGTAGCGACAGCGCGCCAAAGGTTTTAATCATCGGGCGTTTCTTAAAGTAGATGGCACTGAAAAACAGCACTGGATGAACCCAGACATAGAGTTTGAGTAACAGCAGGGCATCATGACCGAAGGGATTAAAGATCGGCACCAGGTTGCCCCACCCGAACAGGCTGACCAAAAGGTTGGCGGTTAGGGTTGAGACCGAAACCACCAGGAGAAACACCAGTACCACCAGAAAGCTGGTTAGGAAACTGCTCAGCCATTTTTCAAATGAACTGGCTGGCAACATCAACCATTGGGTCGCGCTGCGCTCCTGCTTGTACTCGTCGAAGGTATGGTTGCCCAACTCCAACTGAGCGATAAAGAGCAGGGCGAAGCCAAAGATGGCCAAATAATTGTCGAATGAGCCAACCGAGCCGATGTTGGTTAATAACACCACGGCCGTAGCGATTAACCAGGTCAGGCCGATATCGCGGATTACCCGTTTTGGGTTGGAGCCCTGTTTGGCCAGTATCAATTGGTAAACGATTGTCGGATTCATAGCCCCTGCTCCTGTGCGACCGCGGCCATCAGGCCGGGGTAATTTTGGTGGAAGGTATTAAAGAGCATTTCCAGGTCGATATCGGTTGGCTGCTCGTGGCCGCCGGCCACCAGTGAAACAGGGCTGCCCAGGCGCAATTCGGAGTGTAAAACCGTGCCGGAGTTGACTGGGCCGTAAACCTGGCTAATACGATTGGGCAACTCGGCCAGATCAAACCAATGCGCCGAGCCTTCATTCATCATGACCACCGAATCGATAATCGACTCCAGGTCGCGCACCTGGTGGGTGCAAATTAGCAGGGTCTGCTCCTCAGTCTGGTGGGCAATGACGGTATCGCGAAACAGCGCCTTGGACGGTATGTCGAGGCCATTGGTCGGTTCATCCATTAGAATCACTCGAGCGCCGGTGGACAGCGCAAAAGCGACAATAAATTTTCTCTTCTGCCCGAGTGATAGGGCGGTCAGTTTCTTGCTGCCATCGACACTGAACTTCGCCAGCAACAGCGTGCATTGCGAGTAGTCAAATTTCGGATAAAAAACACTGAATCGTTTGATATAGGTAAGTGCGCTGATGGCCGGTAGCTCACTTTCTTCCGGCACCAAATAGAGGTCTTGATAGAGGGCCGTTTCACGGCGGCGCGGATTGAACTCGAGCACCGACACCTCACCCTCGGTCGGGCTGAGCAAGCCAGACAGTAACTTGATTAGTGTGGTTTTACCGACCCCATTGGCGCCCAGTATCCCCACGCTGCGTCCGGCCGGTATGGTCAGGCTTAAGCCGGTAAAAACGGCCGCCTTCGCACCGTATTCGAAGCCAAGATTGGTTAGTTGAATCATCTGTATCTCGCGTTAGTGTATTAGAATGCTAGTACACTAATAAAGTGAGAGATAAAAATCAACTATTATTTTACCGATGGCTGTCCCGGCATCCCATTACCGATGGCTGTCCCGACATCCCAGCAGAGCAAAGGGACGATTAAGCCGGACCGATTAAGCCGCGATTAAGCCTGACAGGCACTTTAGATTCGCTCTGGGAGCTAGGGACAGCTAGTTAGGACAGGCACTATTAATTGCCGATTCGCCAGGACAGGCACCCAAGCTAGAGCTTGTCCTTGGGCTATGTTGGTCTAACGGAGTTGTATTATTGCTATAAACGGTCGGGGGCGTTCAGTTCAGGTGTCAAAAGGACTGGCATGCTCTGCCAGGCGGCGGTTGATGAGCTGTTCCAGTTCGGTTAGCCGATCATCGGGCACCCCGGCTTGGTGCAAAGCGAGTTGGGTCTTTTGAAAGTAGGCCAGGCTGGTGCCACGCGCGCCCTCGGCGCTGAGGATTAGGTCGGCCTGCTGGGCCAGCGATAAGCGCACGCAGTGGTTGCTACAACTTCGGGCGATAAAGGTCAACGCTCGCTCAGGGGGCTGCTGTTCAGACGGTTTTTGGTCCTGTGGCCCATGTGCATTGTGACTGTGAGTAGCCACCCAGGCAGGATAATAAACGTTGGTGACCATCTCCTGCGCAAAGATAGGTTCCAGATCTTGGGCGCTGATATCAAATACCATGCCCTGAACCTGTGCACCGGTTTGTTCTTGTAGCCCCAATACCAGACCGGGATGCTGGTCGGTGCCCCTATAGAGGTAGGACAGGATGCAGTATTCCCGCATAAGATGATCGACCGTAGCGATGGATTGACGGCGATGAGCAAAACACGGCGCCCAAATCTGTGAGCCATAGGCAAAATAATGTACTCGGTCATCTGGCTTTAGACCCACCGTCTGCAGAACATCGGTAAAGAGGCTATGGTGATCGATGTCGATGTCGGAGTCGACCAGCTGTTTAATGCGGCTATTGGCCTTCTGCCACGGCATGGCTTATCGTCCTTGGATTAGAGTCGGGGGCTTTCAATCATACGGTGTCCCGTCGCAGCCGACAACAGGCCGCCTAACTATCCGTTGGTACGCGGGGGATTAGCGCCGTGCTGGGAACCGAATGCAGCCATTAGCACTAGTTAGTACACTGAGCGAGTTGCATCACTAATTGCCCAGATCGGTGCTATACTCATCTTCACATTGTCATATTGAACACTATATTTGCATCGCAATCGGGAGTTGATACTTTGCAGGCTCAATCGGGTAGCACGGAATATTGGTTCGCACGGTGTTGGGCACTTGGTTGTCTCCTGAGTTTGGGGCTGGCTGGAATGCCAGCGCTGGCTGCAACAAACAGTGTTGTCCCCACCGATGGCTTGACTCCGGTCACGCTGCAATTGAAGTGGCGGCATCAGTTCCAATTCGCCGGTTATTACGCGGCCCTCGAGCAGGGCTATTATCGCGACGCCGGTCTAGCGGTCACCCTGTCTGAACGCAATGCCAGTAGCAGCCCAATCGATAGCCTGATGGCCGGCAAGGCCGATTTTGCGGTCGGCGATGTGGGCGCGTTAATCTATCGCTCCTTGGGCACGCCGATAGTGGCCTTAGCCTCAGTGTTCCAGCATTCAGCGTCCGTCTTGCTGGTGCACGGGGATGCTCAAGTTGATACCCTTACCGATTTGGTGGGCAAAAATGTGCGCACTACCCAAGGTGCAGCCAATGCCGAGCTAATAGCAATGTTCGCCGCAAAAGGTATATCCCAAGATGATCTGAATATAGTCTATGGGAGTCAAAGCCTGACCTCCTTTTTATCCGGCGAAACGCCTGCCATTAATGCTTACACCACAAACCAGCCCTTTATTCTAGCCCGCCAGGGGGTGCCTTTTAAAGTATTCTCACCACTGGATTATGGCATCGATTTTTATGGTGATTTGCTCCTAACCACCGAACGATTGGTAGCCGAGGATTCGGCCTTGGTGCGTAAGTTCCGCGCAGCGTCAATGGCCGGTTGGGATTATGCCGTCAATCATCCGGAAGAATTAATTGATCTCATCCTGCAGAACTACAACAGCCAACAGAAAACCCGAGCCCAACTGCAGTTTGAAGCCGAAGAAATTATCAAACTGATCTTGCCCAATGTAGTGCCAATCGGCTATATGAATGAAGGGCGTTGGCAAGACATTGTCAGGTTCTTTAATGCCCAAGGCCGGATTGATGGGGACCTGGATCTCGACGGTTTTATTTATCAAGATACCCTTTACCGCGGCGAATTTTTTCACTTCTTGGCTTTCTATTATCGCGAATTACTGGGTGCTTTGGTGGGCCTGGTGGTGCTCTTTCTCAGCTTTCATATTCTCAATTTGCGCAGTCAATTAGCCTCCAGTCACCTTGAGCTTAAGTTGGCTCAGCAGGCCTCTGCGGCTGAAGCACGTACCGATGTCTTAACCGGCTTGCCCAATCGCCGGCATTTTCTGGAGGTGTTGAATCGTGACCTAGAACACAGCGCGCGCTATGACCAAGAATTCGCTCTGATAATGGCCGATGTTAATGACTTTAAACACGTCAACGACAAGTATGGCCACGCCGCTGGGGATCAGGTGCTCAAGG
>Ga0307488_10002076_pt1 | contig 16935 bp, 16 predicted proteins | sample SB02metaG_FD_202248 | JGI IMG/M metagenome (GOLD analysis project Ga0307488, IMG submission 202248) | Sea-ice brine microbial communities from Beaufort Sea near Barrow, Alaska, United States - SB 0.2 | ecosystem: Environmental > Aquatic > Marine > Coastal | place: USA: Alaska | collected... | reverse complement strand
TTACCCAAGCAGTCATGAAAATTAATTGTAAATCCAAGAAAAAAGAATTGTTTGATTGATACCACATTTCCAATTCACCTTTATAAGGTGCTATAATACGTTTGTAAAACTCATGTGGATCTTCATCTTTAACAGCTGAAATAATTGATTCCTCATCTCTAAAAATAATAGAACCAATACCAGTAAGCCCGGGCTTTACATTATATATTTTAGATTGTACATCTTCATTATATGCAGAAAATGTTTTGGTTACTAGAGGTCTTGGACCTACCAAACTAATATCTCCTTTTAAAATATTAATAATTTGTGGTAATTCATTAATCTTTGTTTTTCTTAAAAAGGATCCAATTTTCGTAACTCTTGGATCATTTTGAAGAGTAATACTTCCTGTGCCTATATTCATAGAGTTTTTAAGCATTGTTGCAAATTTCCATATTTGAAATCTTGAATTATAAATACCATAACGTTCCTGAAAATAGAAAACCTCTCCTTCTCCAGATAGTCTAAGAATAAAAATAATAGTAATAAAAACAGGCAAAAGAATGATTAAAGCAGTTAAGCTAATAATAATATCTAGTAAGCGTTTAAAAAAGTTGTACATAATTTACATTTTTTGATCTAAGTGTTTACCGGTTTCAATATGCATAAAATCTGGAACATATTTTTTAATAACAGTTACAATATCTGACTTAGATGAATTAAGATTATTAAATACATTTTGAAAATCAGTTTCTACATCTTCAAAAGATACTTTGATTTCGGGAGTATTTATGAATCCTAGAGAATCATATATATTAATTTCATAATCTTCCTCTTCAGTAAAGAACTCTTCAAACGTTTTTTCACCAGAAGTATCCGTTTTAAAAAAATAGATTGGATATTTTGTAGGATTCTTATCAAAATCAAATTCTTTCGCTTCTTTTTCTGACTTGACTAATACTGGTTCAAATCCATGCTCATTTAAAAAATCTAATGCAATTTCCTTAAAGTAGATTTGATCCTTATGAAAGTCTAATTTAGGAAAGAAGATATTACCTGTTTCTCCCAAAAATGTTGCTAATAAACATATTTGACCCGATTGTTTTGGAGTCACAAAAAAACGTTTAATATCTTCTGGACAAGACAGCGGTTGTTTTTTATTTAATCTGTATATAAATCCATCTAGCAAACTTCCATTAGAAAAAGCAACATTTGCAAATCGAGCAGTTGATACCCTAAAATTATTTTTTTTGGAAAGAATTAATTTTTCCATTAAGCTTTTTGAGGCACCCATAATATTTACTGGATTCGCTGCTTTATCAGTAGAAACGCTAAAAAAGTATTTTGGTGGGTTTAACTCGCACAAATTTAAAAGTTTAATCGCACCATATACATTATTCTTAATTAAAGCCTCAACAGAAATTTTATCTTTTTCGGATCGTACATGCTTATGAGCTGAAAAGTTTGCGACAACTTGCCAAGTATCAGAATCGAAAACCTTATCGAAAGTATCACTTAATAAATTTACTGGATAGGTTATGTATTCAGGCTTATAATCTAATAAATTTGAGCTTCTTAAATCTCTTGTAAGCTCCGTTAAACCATTCTCATTAATATCTACTACTGTTATTTTAGAAGGTTTGTATTTTAAAATTTGTTTGATGTAGCTAGATCCTATTGTTCCGGCACCTCCTATCACTAAAATATTAGTTGATTTAATAGATTTTATTAAAAATTGATGATTAGTACTAATATCAAATTTAAAATTAACTCTTTCTTTTATTTGCATATTTCTTACTTTAAAAATTACATTATTTTTCTTAACATATTAGAAATAGTAATGCTATATAGATAATTTTCACAAACATAATTGTAGCCATTCTCTCCCATTTCAATAAGAATACTTTTATCCATTTTACTCATCTTTAAAATTGATTTAGCCAACTCTTCTGAGTTTTCATTTTTTATTGAAATTCCTGATTTAGCGTTAAATACAAGCTTATCTCCATTAGAAGCATCCAAAACGGGTTTTTTCAAAATCATATATTCAACAAGTTTTATAGACGATATTCCATATTTATATATGTCTTTTGTTGGATTACCTTTATATACAGTGTCACAAATACTTAAAGCATCAAATAACTCATCTTTCGACAACCTACCGTATAATTCGATGTTTTTCAACTTTTGATGTTTAATTATATCTTTAATCTCATTTTCTAACTCTCCAAAACCAATTATTTTAAAAATAATTTCATTATTGTCTTTTAAAATAATAGCTGAATCTATTAAATTCATGATGGAGTTATTATCACTTAAATTACCTCCGTAGCCAATAATGAATTTTTTTTCATTTTTAGTTCGCGAAATGATTTTATGAGGTCTAATATTTGAAATTCCATTTGGCAAAAAAATACTTTCTTTATTTCGAATCTTCTTTTCTTTAAGATACAACTCTATATTATTTAATGGAGAAAGTATAAAATCAGAATACTTAAGTCCCAAATAATCAAGTATATTTAAAAATATGATAAAAATATTGTTTTTTGAGATCCCTTTTAACTCAATAATTGACTTTGGCCAAACATCTCTAATTTCATATATAAATTTGGCTTTATATCTAATTTTTAGATATATACCATTAATTATTGGAAAAGGAGATGGGGAGGATACTATTACAAAATCTGGCCTAAAAGGAAAGTGTTTTTGATAAAAGAAAAGATTAAAGGAAAATAAAATCATATTTAAAAACCTTTTAAAACCATAGCCACTATATTTTAGACATTTAACCCATATAAAATCAATACCATCTATATTTTCTTTCTTGCAATCTGGTGAACTTCTTAAATGTGAACTAGATGAAGCTACTATGCAAACTTTATGACCTTTCTCAATCAACTCTCTTGATATATCGTAATGTCTATAAGCTGGTCCATACTTTGGAGCACCAGCATAATGATTGATTATCAAGAAAGATTTAGAAGCTTTATTATTATTTTGCACTTAGAATATAATTTTTAGATTATGAAATAATTTTTGATAAAAAATATGAAACATGCTCAAAGTCACACCCCATATTTTTAGCAAATAGTTCATCTACATTACTATCGCCAATCATTAATATTTCATCCTTATTTATTTTAATTTTATTTTTTAATAAATATTTAGAAAAACTAATTGGGTTTGGCTTTGGACTAATTTCATTTGCATATATTATATCTGTTAAAAGACCGTCCCACTGGATATTTGCTACTTTATTTTTCTGTTGAACAACGTTTCCATTTGTAAATATTACATATGGAATTTTATTATTTTTTAACAACATTAAAATTTGTTTCATGTTTTCTATTAAACAAATTTTTTTTTGTGGTTTAACTCTTCTAAGTATATTTAGGATTGATGTTATTTTAACTTCACTTATATTAAAATGACTAATCATTTTATCAAATAATTTTGATCTTCCATTTTTGATAAATTCATTCTTTAAGTAATTTTCGATTTTTATTCTATCTAAAAAGCAAATACTTTCTATATGATAAGATATGTCTTCATAACCTTTGAATAGATAATCCCTCTCTAATATAAGTGTATTATCTAGATCAAATATTATAAGTTTATATTTAGAAAAATAATTCATCATAGTATCTTATAAATTCAGTATTCCATTTAATTTCAGGAATCGCATACTCTATACCTAAAAATGATTCTACTGCTAATTTAGGAAGGTTTACTCCAGCACCAAGTGCAGCAACACTAGTTCCCTGAATTCTTGGGTTAATCTCTAAAATTTTAAACTCTCCAAATTTATCCTCTTTAACTTGAATTCCTATAGGTCCTGATAGTTTTAGTGACCTAATTATTTTATCACAATAATCAATAATTTTAGTATTCTTTTCAAATTTACCAGCAACAGAAATACCTCCATTAGTTTTTGTTCTTATCCTAGGTAAAATTAAAATTGGATTACCTGTATTATCGACAATAGTATCGATTGTATATTCATTTCCTGGAAGAATTTCTGCAATAAGGAGTTCTGGAAAAGAATTATCTTTTAAAATCGCATTAATTTTTTCATCTGAAATATAAAGAGAATTAGGTTTTTCATTAAACAATAAGTCAAATTCATTTATTTCATCATTGACTAATCTGACGCCTCTACTACCATTTGAAATAGATGGTTTTAAACAATAAGAAGATGTGGCCGCTTTTATCTCTTCCTTGGCTTTATAAAATTCCTCATAATTATTTACAACTCGAAACATTGGAGTTGAAACACCTTTTTTTGCAAGGTGTTTATATAGAGAGCTTTTATTATTGGCTATTGATAAGTTATGAAAATCTGAAACAATTATTTTTATATTATTTTTTTCAAAAACATCTCTATTCTTGGAAAACTTAAAAAGCTCCATGGTAACTAAAGGAAAAATTACGTCAATCTCCATATCTTTACAAATTGACAAAACTTTATTTATGAAATTAAAATCCTTAGCTTTAGGAAGCAATACAAAGGAATCGTTTAAAAACTTTCCAGATGCTTTGTCATCACAGTCTCCAACAATAAGTTTTGAATTTGGTACATCTTTTAGGCACTTTATTATACCTGGACCACCTGGAGCTCCAGCACCTGTCATTAAAATATTTATCATGATATTAATCTTATTACTTCAAAAACCTCAGCATATTTTTTCCCTACTTGCACTCCTCTAACACTAGCTAAAGAGCGAATGAATTCTTCATTAGCATATGATCTATGTTCTTGTGATTTATATTTTTTCAAAGCCTCTATTTTTATATTTATATGTTCTTCACTTAAAAGCATAAAACTTGTAGTCGCAAAATTAAAATTATTCCAAGGCATTTCATAACACAATATGTTGCAAAACTTAAATGCTCTTACCGCTTCATTTGCTATTGTAGCATGATCTTGATGAATATCATTTATTGAAGGTATAAAAACTAAATCCGGATTAATTTTATTTCTAAACTTAATAATATCATCTAAAATTGCTTGTCTATTAAAATTAAACGTTCTCACATCATATTTTAATAAATGTAAATTTTCAGTTTTAATCCCTAAAACTTTTGTAGCCTCCTTAACTTCAGTAATTAAAATATCTGAGGGAAAACTAGGGAGTACTGATTGCTCACAGGCACTAAAAGCTATGTAATGTACTTCTAACCCTTCTTTTATTAATCTTGTTATAGTTCCTCCACAACCAAACTCCCCATCATCTGTATGGGGTGCTAATACTAGTACTTTTTTTATATTTTTCAGCATTGTTTATATTTTAATGATTGAGAATATTATTTTTTTTGTTATTAAAAAAATTAACTATTTCATTAATTATTTTTTTTGAAGCATTTCCTGATCCATAAATATTCTTTTGAAATAATTTATCTTTATTTTTGAAATATTTAAATGCTTTTAATATGGTTTCTTTATTATCACCTGCAATAATATTTACTCCTTCATCTACTAACTCTGTCCATTCTGTCTCACCTCTTAGGGTAATACAATATTTATTTTTAAAATATGCCTCTTTCTGAAGACCTCCACTGTCTGTAAGAACAATTAATGCTGAATCAATAAGTGATAGCATTTCAACATACCCTTTTGGAGGTAATAAAAAAACATTCTCTGATAATTTAATATTAAATTCTATTAACTTCTTTTGTGTTCTTGGATGAATTGGAAATAAAATAAGGTGTGATTTAGATAAGATATTTAAGGCTGAACAAATATTATTCAACTTAATTTTACTGTCAGTATTTTCAGGTCGATGAATCGTTGTAAGTATATAACTACTATATGGGATGTTAATCTTTAAATTAGAGAAAAGCTTTACTGACTCATACATTATATCACCCACGTCTATAAATTTACAAGCTTTATCCATAAACCCTTCATTCTTTAAGTTATTTATTGAGACACTTGATGGACAAAATAAAAGATCACTGATGTTATCTGTCAATATTCTATTAATTTCTTCAGGCATTTTCATGTTGAATGACCTAAGTCCACTTTCTATATGAAAAACTGGAATACCTATTTTCTTTGCAGCCAAGGCACCTGCTAGAGTAGAATTTGTATCACCATAAACTATTACACCAGCAGGGTTTTCGATAATTAATATTTTTTCAATCTCAGTTAACATTTTTCCAGTCATTTCACCATGAGATGATGAATTGATATTCAAATTATATTTTGGTTTAGGTATCTTTAATTCCTTAAAAAAAATATCACTCATATTAGCATCATAATGCTGACCTGTATGAATAATAATTTCATTAATTTTTTTTTCACCAAGTAGTGCTTTACTTAAAACCGCAGATTTTATAAATTGAGGTCTAGCTCCAATAATTGTTATTAATTTCATTTAATATTATTATATAGTTCAATTAATTTTTTTGATTCATTCTCCCAATTATATTGATCAATTATAGTTTTATAACCAATCTCACCCATTTGATTCAAATTTAAAGTTGAAAATAATTTATCTAAAGTTGAAGCAATTTCTTGAGGGTTTGTTGGGTCAACCGTTAATCCACAGTTATATTTATCTATGAATTCTTTCCATATTTTAAAATTTGAAATAAGAATTGGAGTTTTAGATTCCAAATATTCAAATAATTTATTTGGTTGTGATTCAAGATGATTTGGAACAGGTAAAAAAGTAACGACTGCAACTTCGCTCTTTCTTAAAATTAAATTTGCTTTTTCATGTTCTAATTGTCCATAGTAATCAACTTTTTCCCATCCTTTCATCTTTTTCACTTCGTTATATAAATTTTCATCATTAAACGAACCAATTAACCTGAGTTTATTAATTTTTTCTGAAAACTCTAAACTTCTCACAAGTTCTTTAATACCCCTGATTTCACTAATGCCACCTATATATACAGCAGTATTTTTATCTCTTTCTAATTTTTCAAAACTATCATTTATTATAGGGTAATTATTAACTGTAATTACTGTGTCATTGAATAATTTCATTGAATTTTTAATAGATTCTGATGCACAAATAATGGCAGTAAAAAAATGTAGAAAGACTCTCTCAAATGCTAAAATTGATTTGTGCAAAAAATATGATGAATATTTATTGAGGTATTTTTTACTGAGAACTTGTTTAGGCAGATCTTCGTGTGAATCATAAATCACGTAAAAACCGAAAATTCTTAGTAATAATCCAACAATTATCATTTCAGGATCATGCAAATGAATTATATGTTTTTTAAAATTTAAAATTTTAAAAAATAAGATAATTGGAGTTATTAAAAATCTGTAAAGTCTACTTTTAGGTTTATTTACACTAAACACTCTTATTCCATGGGAGGTAACTTGATCACCTAAACCATCTGCAACTAAAAAGCTCACTTTAAAATGAGAATTTAGCGATTTCGATATTTTTTTGTATATCCTTATATCATCTCGTGTGTGAGCTGACGTCACTTGTAATACTTTCATTATGTATGAAGATTATTTAAAAGGTTAATTTGGTTAGATAAAATTACTAACTATTTTCTGTATTATAATTTATCGTATAATGAATAAATTTTTTTCTCTATAATTTCCCAAGAATATTTTTTTCTCATTTCACTATTTATTCTTTTTTTCATATCATTTATTTTAACTGATGATAGGTCATTTATAATATTTAATAAATGATTTGAAGATAATTTCGTGATTTTTCCAATATTATGTTTCTCTATTATCTTGGAGGTTTCTATTAAATCATTACTTATTACAGGTAAGCAACCCATAATATATTCAAAAAATTTATTTGGTAATGATAATTCATAACTCAAACAAGTTTTTTCAATAATACAGAACCCCATATCGTATTTGCTAGCTACCAATGGAATATCAATCATTGCTACCGGATCTAAAACTCTAATATTATGATACTTTTGTGTTTTTTCTGATATTATTTTTTCCAACTGTCCATATCCAATTATATCAAAATTATATTTAGAATTTTCAATAAAAAAATTTACTAAAAACTCAAGTCCTCTTCCCTTACTTATACCACCCAAGTATAGAAAATTTAAAGTCCCTGAATCATTAAAATTAGGTTTTGTTTCAAAATAAAAAGGATAATTTGGTATTACAGCACAATCTTTAATTTTAAAATTTTGTTTATAATAAATAGATATTGATTTATTAACCGTTATAAAAAGATCAACATATCTAATTAATAATTTTTCTATTAAATAGTTAGAATATGACATAAAACTAGACATACCATTTTTTTTAGATTCAAGTTCATGAGCGTCATAAACCAATTTAACTGAATACATAAATTTTAGAACTATACCAATTGGAAGAGTATCTATGTCATTACAATGAACTATTTTACACTCTTTAAGTTCTTTAATCGATTTAAATGCAAATTCAATATATTTAAATATTTTATTAGAAGATCTTAAGCTGATAAGAACTACTTTATGATTGTTATTAGAATAAAGACCTTTCTTTTTATCAATCCCTATTGTTTTAACATCAAAATTTCTTGAAAGTGTTTCTGAAAATTTTTTTACTCTTGAGTCATTCTTAATGTCATTAGTAACTAATACCCCTAGTTTTTCCATTTTAGTTTTAATGTATAAATTAATATAAAAGGAACAACAAATGAGTAATCAAAAAGTATTCCAGTATTTGATGTTCCTGAGTATTTTGTAAAGAATAGAATCATATATAAATATAAAGAGAGAGTTAAAATATTATTTGTCTTATTAAATCTGTGATTAAAATAATTATCGAAAAACTGCAATACATAACCAAAGAAAAAAGAAGAAACTGAAACTCCAATAATTCCGAAATTCGCGTACCAATCTCCATAGTAAACAGTTGGCATTGAACCAACAACTCCTGTCAAACCTACATTTGGCTTGTAAAGCTCTACCATTTTAACTGGAAGAGAGATACTTTTAAAAGGCAAAAACCCACCAGGATTTGGAAAAGATAAACCCATTAAAAAACCATTAAAATCTACGAAGTTAATATACCAGTATAAGGATGAAATTTGACTAATGAAGATTCTATGTAAAATAATTTCATTTAATTGATAAAACGATTTTTCTGATTGCCCCATTATGAAATAATACATTGAATATATAATTATTAAAAATAAAGCAGTAAAAACAATAATTTTCTTGATATTAAATCTAATTTCTTTTTTAATTATTTTAATTATTAATAATAGAATTATGAACTTTATTAAAGGACCTTTTTCAAGAGTACTTATGGAGATAAAAACATTAAATAAAAACAAATATATGTAAAGGATATTTTGTTTTTTTGATTTCTTTACAAATGAAACAATTATAAATAATAGCTGAGGTATAACAACTACAAATATATTTACAATAAATAATTTTCCTGAATAATTGTTTGTGGCATTACTTCTAAGTAAGGATAAGTTTTCAGAAATATTGAAGAGTTTTTCTAAAGGAAATCCCCCTAAAGAGTTTCTATAGTCAATTGTATAAATAAAAGACATAAATAGCAGAATATAAAATACTGTCCAATTTAAATATGAATTATCTATCTGTGAAACAATTTTATTAGATCTTTTGATAAGTATAGTTCCTAAGCTAAAAAAGATAAGACTTACATATGACAATAACCAAATAGTAAATAAATAATTATAATTATTGTAGAAACCATAATATTTTTCTTGTTCAAATTCGATTAGAAATAACAAAGTTGAACCCACAAAACAAAAAGCATAGAAAAAACAAAAGAATACGGTAACAATATTAATATTTTGCACCAAGTCTTTGTAAAAGAAATACTTGAATATAAAATAGCTTGAAGCGAATAATAATATTATAATAACAAATTTAAATATCATTCAATTGATGAGATTTTATCTAAAAATAAATTAAAGCTTTTATATTCTATATAATTATTATGAATGAGAATATTTAAGTTAGTATTGTGAAATTTACATTCGTGAACAATACTATCTATACTATTTTCTATATTTTTATAATCGTAGTATCTAAATATTGTAGTATCCATAATTATTAAAGGTACAAGGTTTATTTTAGACTTTTTTCTTAGTATATAATTATATGCAACTATGGTATCTGCTGTCCCTAGCCTAAATCCTGGTAAATCATGATAACCCATTGTGTAATCATACTTTATACCTAAAGATTCTAAATTTTGAAGTGTATCTGGAAATACAATTTTTAAATAATGTTGTCTACTAGAATCAACATTAAAAAAATTGTTAAAAGAGTTAATTTCACTTTTTAATTGTGTTTTATTTTCAGAAGAGTGGTAGCTAGGGTGAACTCCAATATGATGTCCATTTTTTGAGATTTTTGTGATTATCTTTTTAGCACTTTTAAATTTATACCGATTATCGTAGATGTTTGACAATCCTCCATTCATAAAAAAAAACATAGATTTACTATTTAAATCTTCACTGTAATTCATTAATTGAGAAAATGTATTATAGGGGTCGTATTTATAATTAAATAATGATTTAAAAAACAAACAAATTTTTTTAAATGGTGATCCAATATTGTCATTCCTTAAAAATTTTTTAGGTAAATTTTTAGAAAATTTAAAGTATTTAATATCATCAATATCATGAGATAGTTTTACATTAAAATCCCTATCAATAAGGTTAACTTCAAAGTTTAAATGATTCATCAAATTAAATATAAAATGAAAATACTCATTTAATACTTGACGGTGTATATAATCATTTTTATAGGCAAGACTATTTTTTCCTGAAAATCGTCCGTGAATATCTCTCTCGGGGCTAATCGACTCCTCCCATCTAGTGGCAAAGAAAAAAATAGCTCCAAAAACATCGATACTACATCTTGCTTCACTATCATTATGAAAATAGATTTCTTCACTACCATATAATAATGGAATATCTTTTTTTACAAATAAAAAAGATTCAACAAATTTTACAGAAGGGATAGTAAGGTTATTGATATTAAAATCGGCTAAAAAGAAGTCTTGTTTAAATTCAATGGAAGATTTATTTTTTGTAAACTTAATTATATCATCATAATTGTTATTATAGATAATTTTATAACTTGAGTTTATAAAAACCTCAAAAATTAAAGAGATTATATATTCTTTTTCATTTTGATTTTTTCGAGAAACTTCGACAATAACCATTCTTTTGTGTTTTTTTTTGTTATGATATTATAATAATACTCTTTAGTTGAAAAAAGGGAAAAAGATTTTTCAACTCCATTAATCATACTTCCTTCAAAATTAAACTTTAAATTGAGCAATTTTAAATCATTTATAATTTCATATATTACTCTAGCACTTGCACCAGTATTATTTCTTAAAGGATCTATATAACTAATTAAGTTGTAAACATATTTATTGTCCCAAACAACAAAATTGGCCGCAACAATTATATTATCAGAGTTAATGATTCCATATATTTTACCATACCCTCCATCATAAGCAGTTGTTATTATAGATTCTAATAATTCATAGGAATATGATAAATTATGCCCAAATTGATTAACCAATAATTTATAAAAAATTTTAATTGAGATTTCGTTTGTTAATTTTTCATTTTTCAATGATTTATTTATTTGTTTTCTTTTAGAGTAATCAATTTCTTTTAAAAAATTCTCATTACATCCTTCATATATATACGTTATAAAAGAAGATTGTTTAAATTCCCCCCAATGAAATGGTATCCAATAATTCTGATTTGGAAACATTTTTAGTTTAAAATTTATAAATTTTGGAAAAGATTTAATAAAATAATTAATAGCATCTCTTTTGTCTGAAACCTTTGAAATATTAGATTCTATAAAAAAAGGGCCTAGATAGGGTGTCAATTTTGGTGTAAAGATTATTTTGTTTTTATAGGAGAATGTGCACACTGCAATTAATCTGTTTTTTTTGTAAAATGTTAAATAATCCCACCCTTCATATCCTGCAGTTGAATTTAACCACTCAACAGTGAAAAATATAGGTAATTCATATTCCAAACAGATGTTTTTGTATTGTTCTATATTTCTTTCCATAGTGGTATGTTTATAATTTTTCTTGATACATAAAGTGAGTTTGGATATTTATCAATATCATCACAAATTAATTTTGGCCAGTTATAATTGCCATACTCTACATTTTTATCTTTCAAATATTGAATTAAATTATCATTATAATGTATTAAAGAAAGCCTATTTATATAGGTGTCATTATTTAAGAATGATTTAGGTATTATATTTGGAAATTTTTTATCAATAAAAATTATACACGAATTATCAATTTTAGAGTGTTTTTTTTGGTTAATAATAAAACTTACTTTTTTATCATGAGCTCTCAAAATTTTCTCGTTTTTAAATTTAATTTTTTTAAAAACTCTAAACATAATTTTATTGATTATTGAATAGTTTATAATAAAATTAATATTTTGCTTTGTTTTAAATATCTTATACAAGAAATGAATATATTCAGTTTTTGAAAAATAAACAGTATACTTATCTGATTTACATATACTAGTTAAATCTAATAATATCCTCAAATGTAAACTTGTTGTTTTCTCAGATTCACATTCCAACATAGTATATTTTTTTTTAAATACTATTTCGAAATCTTCTTCAATAGAAACCAATTTTAATTTACCACCAAATAAAGATGATATTGGCTTATCAAATGAGTAACTGTGAAGTGTCAATCTTTTAGGCTTAAAAATAGTATTTTTAAACTCCAAAAATTCTGATTGTGAAATATCATCAATAATCAAAATGTTATTCTTATGACATATTTCTAATATTTTATCATAATCTATATTCTTGATCCCTTGATAATGAGTTACGATGAGTATATCAATATTTTTATTTAGTATTTCATTGCTACTAATAGAATAATCAGAAAGTTTAATATCTAAATAAACAGGTGTGTTTTTAGAGTGAATTATTGCTTCATTAACAACACTACAATTAAAAGCTTGTACACCAACTCTAAGATTCTTTTGTTTATAAACTTGGTATTGACTTAAAAAGAAGCTGAGAGCCGTTCTTCCATAGTTAAAATAATATTCTGAACTTGATGCCTTAATGATTTCAGTATATAATCGCGGTTTTAGAAACCTAGGTATTGCCCTACATATCATGATTAATATCTTTTATAATAATTAGATTCACCATTAAAATCTGATTGATTTAATCCTTTAAAATTTTCAAATTTTGTAAGTCTTCTTAACCCGTATTTAATTAATAAATCCAGATTTGAAATGGAATAAATAAAATTCCTACCAACTTTCTTGTTTTTCTTTATCCTAAAAGGTATTTCAAATACAATATTTCCAGTATCTATTCCCTCTTCCATAAAATGAAGAGTTAATAAACTATCCAAAAAAAATTGATTAGTTAAATGGTGGATAGGTCTACATCCTCTAAAGTCAGGTAGATGAGCATTATGAACATTTAAATTTATTTTAGATAAATTTAGCGTTTGCTTTTTGATGATTTCGTCAAAAAGAATATATAAGGTGATGTCAGGATTAATTTTCTTTAACAATAAGTCATAATCATTTGACCTAGTAGTTTTAGTGATTAAAAAGTTAGACTGTAATTTGGTATTTAATTTATTTAGAATATAAAATTTTAACAAAATCAATCTTAATTCATTCAGATAGTTTCTTAAAATTTTTTGTTTTGTTTTATTCTTTTTAACTACATAATGTAATTGCCATTCATTATTATTAACGTTTTTAATGAAGTTATAAGTTTTTTTAAGTACACTATAATTATCAGTTGAAACTAATATTATTTTCATTTTGTTTAATTATTTTAATAGAAATTAAGTAAGATATTAAATAATGTGAAATATAGGTGACGGAATAAAAAAATACAGAAAATTTTGGATCATTAAATATTTTATAACCTAAATAAATTGATAACGAACTTGTAATCATTAATGATATTTGCCAATACATATCAATTTTTAATTTTTTAGAGATTTGTATAATTATGCTTGGTAAAGCCGAAAATAGAAATTTAAAATAAAAAGAAAAAGCTAATATTTTCAAGAAAACCCCTAAGTTGTTCCATTCATTATTAAAAACCAAACTAGATAATAAATCTATATTTATATATAATAATATAAATGGTAAAAGAGTGAAAACAAAAATCTTTCTAATCAATTTTTTATAAAATTCAATTAATTTCTTTTCTTGAAAACCATCTGATATATCTTGACGGAAGTAATCACCTAAAGATTTAGTAATTAAATTAGTGGGCAAAGAACCTATACGCATAATAATTGCTATAGTTGCAGTAGTTTTTATGTCATAAAAATATGAGAACAATAGTAAAAGAGAACTACTTGAGAGAGTATTTAAAAAACTACTTGGAGTTAATTTAAATATAAAATCTTTATACTTAATAAAAGTTTCTCTTATCCCTTGAATAAAATTGGTAGTTATTATTGAGACTTCTTTTTTTGAAAACAAAAATGTTAACTTTAAGCTAGAGCTTAGAAAACTATTTAAAATAAGTAATATGAAAGAACTTCCAAATGAATAATAAAATGATATATTTAAAAATGCTTGACTAAAAGTATTAGTTATATTAGAAAAAGAGATTTTATTAAAATCTCTTTTTCTATTCCTAAAAAATTGAAAAATATTATTACATCCATTTATAAAAATCATGAATGGTAGTAGAATAAAAACACTTTTCAAATAATTATACTTATGCAGGTTTACAAAAGACAAAAAAACCAATGTAATAGATAAAAATAATGAAAATAATGCCAAATAAATTAATCCTATTTTAAGTATATTACTAGCCTCTCTGTTACTTTTAGGAATTGATAAAGCATTTTCAAATTTACCTGTAGATAGTATACTTAATAAAGATAATAAAGCTAGAGATACACTATACTTTCCATAAACTTCAGATCCATATAAATTAGCAATAATAGGAGTAGTTATTATTGGAATGATTAAGGAAATTGAATTTAACCCTATATAATTGAATAAACCTTTATTTATTTTCAATTTTCTTTATTGTTGATTATTTAATTACTTTAAAAAGGGGTGATTATAAATTTCTTTTTTTGCAAAAGGATGATAATCTCCTTTTAAACCAATAGGCTCCGCATTTCTAATATCATGAACAATTTCAATAGCCTGCCTAGCATCTTCCAAACCATAACCATTTCCTTCTAATACTCCTCTATATACTTTTGTGTGTAAGTCCGTAAACCCTCCACTAAACTCAAGATCTTCTCCTTCAATTGTAATTGACCTATAAGTTCTTTGTCCTTTAAGTTTTATTTCTTCAGGAAGAACATCATAATTAATTGATAAAAACCATCGAACTCTAGCTCTTTCAAATTCTAAGTATCCTGAGGATCTATCATGTGATTGAACATGGACAACATTCTTTTTAACAGTTCCAAAAATCCATGAAAGCATATCATAAAAATGAACCCCAATATTAGTAGCAATACCTCCTGATTTATCAGCATCACCTTTCCAAGATGTATAATACCAATTTCCTCTAGAGGTTAAATAAGTAAGATCAATGTCAAAAACTTTATCTTTTGGTGCTGCATCAACCTTTGCTTTTAATTCAATAATACTTTTATGCAATCTTAATTGAAGAATATTCCAAACTCTTTGACCAGACTCTTTTTCCATATTTTGAAGTGCATCCAGATTCCAAGGATTTAAAACTAGTGGCTTTTCACAGATAGCATCTGCTCCCCTACGGAGTGCCATTCTAATATGTGAATCATGTAAGTAATTTGGTGTACAAATACTTACATAATCTAGATTTATTCCTTTATCAAATTTTAACTTTTCAATATGCCTGTCAAAAATTTCTGGTTCAACAAAAAAGTCAGCATTGGGAAAATAACTATCCATTATTCCAACACTATCAAAACGATCGAGTGCTGCCACTAAATTATTATTTGTATCTCTTATTGCCTGTAAATGCCTTGGAGCGATGTATCCTGAAGCTCCTATTAATGCGAAATTTTTATTCATCTATTTTATGTACTAAATTATTAATTAACTTATATTTTAAACCCGTATTATCACAAATTGCTATTCCTCTGCTATCAAAATTTAAACGCTCTCCAAACTCACTCATCCATCCAATATTTTTTGAAGGGTTGCCTACCATTAATGCATAATCTGGAACTTCTTTTGTGACTACTGCTCCAGCCCCAATAAATGCATATTTTCCAATATTGTTACCACATACGATCGTTGCATTAGCACCAATAGAGGCTCCCTTTTTAACAACAGTCTTCATGTATTCCTCTTTTCGAATAACGCCACTTCGTGGGTTGATTACATTTGTGAATACCATTGAAGGCCCCAAAAACACATCATCTTCACAAACTACTCCAGTATAAACTGATACGTTATTCTGAATTTTAACATTGTTCCCTAATTGAACACCAGGTGAAACCACAACATTTTGTCCAATATTACAATTTTCTCCAATTACTGAATTTTTCATAACATGTGAAAAGTGCCATATCTTTGTTCCCTTTCCTATTTGACAGGGCTCATCAACATAGGAACTTTCATGAACGAAATAATTTTTTGTATCCATTTTATATTTTATTAAAAAAATCTTTTACTTTTTGAATAATGAAATCTTGGGATGAATTTTCAATTTCTGTATGAATAGGAAGTGAAAAAACTGTATTACACAATTGTTCCACATTTTTTATCCTAAAATCACCATTTACATAGCTACTAAATGCTTCTTGTTTATAAAGTGGAACTGGATAATAAATCATCACAGGAATATTATTTTCCTTTAAAAAATCAATCAGAGAATTTCTTAATTCAGGTAAAATTTTTAATGTGTATTGGTGAAATACATGTGTTGAATTGTATTGTCTTTTTGGTATCGATAATTCTGGAATCTCTGAGAAATTTTCATCATAATTTTTAGCCATTTTATTTCTTGAAAAAGAATAACTAT
>Ga0307488_10002075_pt1 | contig 16935 bp, 34 predicted proteins | sample SB02metaG_FD_202248 | JGI IMG/M metagenome (GOLD analysis project Ga0307488, IMG submission 202248) | Sea-ice brine microbial communities from Beaufort Sea near Barrow, Alaska, United States - SB 0.2 | ecosystem: Environmental > Aquatic > Marine > Coastal | place: USA: Alaska | collected... | reverse complement strand
AACGCTTATTTTTTATTTTTTTCTTCTGCTTCAGAAAAATTGGCTAATTTCTCTTGCATCTTAGTCCTTTTTCTATCTCTACGATTTTTCATACGTTTTTCTTTGATTGAGACACCGTCATCATCGTTGCCCCATTCATCGATATCTTCACGGAATTTTTTAAAACTTTTAGCCATTTTTCTATTCTTCTATTAGGTTTGGAAACGCTTCCATAACACAGGATTTGGTAAGTCCCTTAATGGACTTTTTTGCTATCATATGATTTGCCAATAGATCGGCATCATCATTATCAATGTCTTCGAGTAGTGATATAAACAAAGTCTCACGTTTTATCTGGTTCAGATTGTCGTATCCGCCACCTTTAATAAAGATCTTAAGACGCCTTGCTTCTCTAAACAATAGAGATTTTGCTTCGTCTTCATAATCATTCTTTTGCCAAGGTGGCGGTACGTCTGGAACTAAAAATTCAACGCTCTTATCATATATATTCTTTAGCACCATTCGCAAAGGTCCTGAGTCGTTTTTTCTTAACCACTCAACCTTTTCTGCGCGACCCAAAGAGTCGCACCTTTCGCATATTTCTGAAATGGATATTCTTACTGCCATATTAAAAGTCCTGTATATCTGTAACTAAATTTTTAAGTTTCTTTTGGATAAAGAAATTAAACAATTGTGAGCGGCCAACATCTTTTTCTTTGTTGAACTCTTCACGAATTTGATCTTGATACTTTTGCGGTATTTCTTTAAGATCAATCATCATCTTATTTCTATGATAACGCCGTAAAGTTTCTTCGTCCATATTCTCAGTAGTACCTTTGTACAAAGCTAATCTTTTTTGAGTCATAGCTTTCTGACGTTCGCGTATTGCCAAACAATTATCAGGAGATAAAATATTTGGAACACCATCTCCTGAGTCACCTTTGATGATGTGCTCTTGAAGATAACCAGAAGGATCTGGATTTTCTAACCAACGTTTACGAATTGGATCGTATTGCTTAACGTTAGCATATGTTTGCAATTGAATGAAGTCTTTATCAGCAGACAAGACTAAGAACTTTTCAGCGCCCATATTGAGTTCAGTTCCGTTATCATGGATAATAGTACCGATGATATCATCGGCTTCACATCTTTCAAGATGTATTACCTTATAAGGAAAATACTCTTTAAGTTCATCGCGCACGGTATTCATAATACTAAAAAGATTATTCCAATCTAAATCAGATTTATCACGACTTGTTTTGCGATTAGCTTTATAGTAAGGGTAAGCTTCTTTCCTCCATGTATTTTTTCCGTCTGCACAGATTATGATTTCACCAAATTCCTCATTAAACTTTTTTCGATTATTACGCAAAGAATTAAGGAACATATGACGGATGATGTTCTCATCTATCTCGATATTTGTGTGGTTACCGATACTCGCGAATAGCGAAGCTAGGATAACCTGATTATAGTCTATTAGTATAGCCATTATGTTTTCTTTTCATTTTGTCATTGTATAAGTTATATATTACTCTTCATCTTCGTAATTGTCAACAAGATCTTTAAGTTCTTCTTGAAATTGGTCTACGTCTATAGAATCTCCAGCAAAATCTTGCAATGGGTGGTGTATTCCGCTTGTTAATAAATGAAGAGATTTTATCGACTCTAGAATTAGTACCATTGCTGGGAAGTAATGCATAGTATCTTTTTCAAATACTACACCAGATCTTATCATTTCGGTTAAGACATATTGCCAAAGAGCTTCTGAAATTTGATCTGCATGACCAAGTTTGAATTCTTTAACTGACTCTGCTAACTCTAAAGCGTTTTGCGGAGGAGTTAGCAGTTTATCTTTTGGAAACGAAATTATGTTATCATCGCTCATTTAGATCTCTAATCAGTTTATTCCAGCTATTTTGGAATATGTTAATAGTATTGCGAGTTAAGAATGCGCGGTCTGAAGTTGTAAACTTTTTAAGGAATTCGTTGTCAGCGTTCTGCGTTTGTATAACCTGTTTAGCAACAGTGTAAGCCAGATTTGCGTGATCTTGAACTTCTTCAGTATAATCATACGTGATAGTTGCACCTCCGCTTGTTTCTGTAAGAGCACCGTAATTTGGGTGGATGCATAATACGCCGCACTTGATAGCTTCGATCAAAGCGATGCAAGATGTTTCTTTCCAGATATTTGGATATAAAAACACATCAGCATTTTCTAACGCTTTGATTACTTGTGCGTTTGGAACAGAACCATGATAAGTCATAGCAGGGTGTTCATGAATACGCGTAAACAAATCTACGTATGGTTCATCGCGTTGAGCCCACCCATAGATTGCGAAAGAAGAATACACATCAAGATGGATGTTAGGATATTCTTTAGATAACGCATCAAAGACTGGATATAACAGTTCTAAACCACGATGAGGTGTAGTGTGATAGATGAACTTAATTTTACCTTCGTGAGCAGGAGTTTCAGGTGGAGTAAAGTTCTTTTCAACTGCATTTGGGATAACACTGCACATTGAGTACGGAATGTTATACATCGCAATGTATTGATCTCTTTGCCATTGTGTTACGAATACAAAGTGATCAAACTGATTATATCCACTACCTTCTAGAATCTTGTTTTCAGGATCTTCAGCAAGATCGTGACAATATAGAATGTTAAGCGCTACATCATCTGGTATTTCACGAGGACGTGAGAAATGTATTGCTACATTCCCCAAGAGCTCAGAGTCCACATTGTCGAGTACACGACGACGCATCATTTCAGTGCCGCCAATTGAATTTTTAGATTGCTCAGACTCGACGATCTGGCCTTTATAAATCATGCTCATTAATTAAGCTCCGTTGCTAAAGCTCACAATGCTATCCCAACGGAATGAGCGCCAACCTTGTGCTTCAAGGTCATATACCGCTACTACGTCAGGGTTAGATTTGCGAGCTGGTTTTGGATTTGTTTCATCTACAACTGGCATTGGTGGCAAAAGAGATGCCTCAAGAGTACAACGCATTTCTCGCTTATCACCATTCTTCTTTGTGAAGATGACGTTGCAAATGCCACTGCGTAGTGATGTGATTGTTTGATCTTTGTCCATAATATAGTTCCTTTTCATTTAAGTTGTATATCTACTCTAAACCACAACTTAAAAAATGTCAATACTTTCTTTCTTCGAATTTCATTAGTTCTAAATCGTCAGTCAATACTTTAAAAACGACTGAAGAAACTTCCTGTAAAGGATCAATGCGCATATGTGTTAGAACGCGGTCTATAAATTGAAACTCTCTATTTTCTGCTGCTGCAATTCTGCATCCTTCAATAAATGTTTCAATATCGTAGGGGTTCTCATAGAATATAGGCTGCTTTGGCTTTTTCGCTTTCGGCTTTGCCAAGCGGTCTTTCTTCTGATCTTTCATCAAATTCCTTTCGGTATATTTCCTCTAACACTCGCTCAAAATCTTCAACTGATCCGTTATTATGGATTCTATGTGTATTCACCTCGAATTTATGAGGTAGAATATATTTGTTGTTGATTTTTGTGGTGTGACCTATAATGTGGTGAGATGTAATGTTACCGTCAAAATATCTGCGAGAGTCTGTAGAGTAGTCACATCCTTCTCTAGTAAGTTGTACTAGTACGAATTTATCTGAACCAACTTTATTTATAACAGGTATTAGCTCGTCTACAAAGCCACCATCTGAGATAGCATAGTTCTTGCTTAAGTCGATTTCGTCTGCTACTTGTTTTCCAAAGTAATCTAAACCACGACGAGGTTTAATAACTGTTTCTGATACGTGGATCATTGCTTCACGACATGACATATGTCCAAGATCTATATGCGGAACTTCTTTTAAAGCTCGATTATCATATCGTTCCATAAACCACGTATAATGTATGTTGAAATACAAGCAAGTTTCTTTATATAACTGGTACTTAAACGAAAGATGTTTCCAACCCTTATTTTTAAAATAATCTGCAGCATGATCTTTACCGGATTTAGGAGGTCCGTTGAATAGTACTATCATGCAAAGCTGTCCTCGACGATTGTATTTATCTCAGAACAAGCCAGCGACCACTCGTTAGGCAACATGCCAGATAGAATAAATTCACGATCTTCGTCTGTAAGATAAGGCATCGTATCGGTTATTGAACCATAACCCTTTTGATACAATACCCAGTCGTTGGGGTCAACTGGAATGTCTCGCTTATGTTGCTTTCCTGAATATGCTGATGTGCGTGTGATGATCATTTCTTTTCTCCGAGTTTCAATTCTTATTACTATTCTATATCAGTCTAGCAAAAATGTCAATCCTTTAACGTGGTTCTTGTGAATACGACATTGAATAATGCCATTATAGTAGTCATCGCGCAGTAAAACATTATGGTCAAATTGGTACTTGGCTTCTAAATAGCCGAGTTCCCCTTTAGCCTTGCATAACGTTATAATTTCTCTGTGAAAATTGTCTTCACCTTTTTCTTCAACCATTAGCTTAACTTCATCTGAAGAACCATAATATTTTTTCCAGTCTGACTCGACGACCTTTTTTCTTTTTCGAGTCTTACCCTTTAACGGTGGAAGCCTCCGTGTTGACTTTAATAACTTTTTGCCAACATACTTCCTATCGTTTGATCTGTCTGTGATTACGTATAGAAACCCAATATAATCACCAATCATTTCAGATGTGAATTCCTCACCCTTGTAGTACCACATGCTTATAACTCCATACATTATATGAAGCTATTTATACTGGGTTTACCAATCTCGGAATGCAAACTGCTTGACTGCCTTTAGGAAAAGTTCCATGCTCTCCGCTGATTTGTAATCCAAGAATGGATCGCGCTTCGAAGCACTCAATCATCGTATCAAAAGTCCAATAACCTTCTACTAAAGGTTCATGATAGCCAGATGATGAGCTAAGCATTATATTGATGAGAACAAGTGTCCATATCTCAGTCAATGCAGATTTCCTCCTCTTCTTCAAAGGTAACAAATAGTTTTAGAGTTTTACCGTCATCTTGCAACGAAGTAGAAGCTGCTACTACATTATACTTCACGTATGAGCGTCCGTTATTGTCTATGACTTCAACTCGAGTTACATCTGTATAAGGATTATTCCGAGTCATCATCTACTTCCCATTGTCTTACGTATTGAAAGAAATCGCCAAATCTCGTTAGTTCCATTTCTGGATAACCTTCTGAGATCAACCACAGAGCTAAACTCCAAGGTTGTGGCAGCGGATTTGGTAAAGCCTTTGGAAAGCCATACTTCCACCCCGAAGGTGGATCGACAATAGTTACTTTCATTTTTATCTCCTACCTCTACTATCAAGCTTATAAACCTTATACGCTTGAATAGTAGCATTGTTTTGTGCTAATGGAGCACGCTCAATAAACTCGATAAGTTGATCGAAATTCATTCCTAAAAAATCACACTGCTTATTTAAAACAGTCATTGCACCTTTAATACGCATTATGCAAACTCCGCAGATTGTCGAGTAGGCATATTACATCCACAACCGCATATTTGGCCTCCAGCTTGTAAAGCAAATTCTTTTAATAAAATTTCGTTCATTTCACAATCAGCCATAAAGTCAAAAGACTCATCGATGTATGTATCGTCATATTGCTTTGATAGATCCATATGCATGTCTGCTGAAACGAAATTCCAAAAAGTAGTAGAACCAAAACCTTGGTCTAGGTTATCTTTATTTGCGACTGCCTTTTGAAATGAAAAGACAACGTCTTCAGTGATGAATTGGTTTGTATTTAAATTAGTCATTCTGTAAGACATTTTGTTTTCCTTTGTTTCAGCTTATAGAATCAGTATACGGCTTTTGAACAAGCTTGTAAACAGCTAATTTATCTTAAACTAAAACCAAGAATACTTTCAACGAATTCGTCACCGCAATCTTTCTGAAATGCTACTACTATACCATCACGTGAACATGTGTCTAAGTCAGTAACATGTTCTGCAAGTGTTTCTGCATCTGAAGCTCTGAACAATTCGAGAGCTACTTTGTAATCTGCAGCATCATCAAGATATACTGATTTAAGATCTTGATCTGCGCGTTCTGCACAATCGTTATAGTCAGCGATAAGTGCTTCTACGTTTGTGAGTGGTGTTTCAATCCAAAATTTTGCTGCGCTTGTCATTGATCTAATTCCCTGTATCTTGTTTCTAGAATCAGTATACGTCATCTTAGCAGGTATGTAAACAGCTAAAATCCACCGTCTCCGTAAGTTCTTGTATTATCTATTTCTTCAGAAAACTCTGTATAACCACCGATGTACTTATTGTACCACCAAATCTGCGGTACAGTTTGTGCTTCAGATCCCAAAGCTTCATTCATTTCATCTCTATATTTTGAATATGTAACATCAAAGTATTCAAAATCTAACCCGTGTCGTTCAGCTAGCTTTTTTGCTCTTAAACAAAAGCCGCATGTAGGTGTTCCGTATATCTTGATCATCAGTTATCTCCCATCATGTATGCGCCTTCTGGCAAATTCATTGCTGCCATAATTTCGTGGAATTGATCAGGCGACATTTCAATAACAGAATGATGATTAGTGTCGTTGTCAAATTGCCTGATATAAACTACATCATCGTAGATAAGAAACTGAACATCTTCATGCTCACCCGTTTGATCAAGTACGGTTACTGCTGTTTCATCCCAATCCATTTCAATTGTAAACATGTATTACTCCTCAATACTTTTTAATATATTATAAGTTTCACGCCAATCTTTGACGTGATGATTTGTTCCGCTTGTATTTTTTATAGCTAATGGGTAATCATTACCGCCAACTTCCATTTTATCACCAAAGAATTGTATGTTGTCATCTTCGTTAAAATCAGTAAGTATTTGCGATTTGTCTTTACCTATAGGGTATATATCAATACCTGTCTCGCCTCCGATTGAAGCCGTAATACCTAAAGATTCTGAACCAAAAACATAGTTAAACGTGTTTACAACACCCAGTCTTTCTTTGTTTATCGTGTCATATTTGATATATAACATGCGTTCTCCAAGTGTAGCATTTCTACCAACAATACTAAAATTGCATGTACCTCTTCTGTGCTCAATGTGATTACCTGTTCTTAACATGAAGGGTGATCTTAAAAGCTCGTCATTTAACCAGCTTTTAACTTCATCAGAGGCTTCCCACCCCGAAGCGCTTACAATTTTACCTTTGTGCCTAGTTTCATTGCCTGAACAATTATAACAAGTTACAACGTTTTCAGTAATATCAGCACCTAACTGTTCTTTTGTTTTAGGATAATCAGATCCTGTTACTAACCATACTTTGTGCTTTGTCATAAAATCTAAAAAGAACTCTTTAAACTCTGGATCCATAGTTTGTCGACTTGGAGTAAGTGTTCCATCGACGTCGAATATAAATCTAGTCATCTTCTTCATAAATGTACCCTTTGTTGTTATCTGCTTCTGTTTTTTGTGGTTTTATTCTCATCTTAAGAATCATCAGTTTGAATTTTAACTTAAGAATAAACTTTTGTATACTGTTCATAGTAATACCTCGCTATTTCTTCGTGTCCCGATTCGTTGGGGTGCGAGTCCTTATCACTTATTCTTCTGCTATGATCACCAGTGATTTCTCTTTGTAGATGAAAACCGTAAAAGCTTTTCATAAAGGGATACCCTATATAATGTTCTCTGTCAAGATCGTAGAGCTCCTCTATCCTACCATACGCTATGTGCCATTCAACTTCAGTCCATTCTATTCTACCATCAAAAGAGTTTTCAACTTGTTGATACTTTGACAAGTCGAAACCACCGCAAAGTGGAGACATTATAAACTTAATACCAAATGCCTTACACAATTCTTGTATCTGCCACATTTGTTTGAACCAGTATGTTATCTGTTCTTGAAACAAGTTAGTCTTATCATGAAATGTTTTATTGATAAGAAACTCACCAAATAAATATTTGTATAGCGGTATTGCTGATTTTTGTCTCGCGATTTCATGCTCGTAATATTCTGGGCGGTGCAAAGAAGTCATTGGGTTGAAACGGTATATATCTAGTAGACTAAATCTCTGAACCTCGCTCCACCCAATAACAACTAGTTCTATATTATCGCGGTCTTTTAGAATATTTTGAATTACTTTTGAGGTTATATAGTCATTACCAACACCACTCTCACCAATATTCTTGACCTTCAAGCTAAGATACTCACCCAGTATCTCAGGCCATTTCGGCCATGAGGTGTCAAGTTCTGGGTGTTGTACTGACACAAAGTCTTTATCTGTAAAACTACACCCAGCAGCTAAAATATACTTAGAAGACTTTGACATTGTATTCCTTTTGAAATGTTAGAGCATGTTCCCAAGTATTAACCATTGGCTGACCTTTAATATTTAAGCTAGTGTTTAATAACATTGGACATCCTGTTTGCTCATACCATTCTTCAAGGATTGGACGGATTATAGATTTGCAATTTTTTTTAACGACTTGTACTCTTGCAGTTCCATCGACATGTGTTACTGATTTATAGTCATGTTTTGCTTTAGAAACAAATTGCATGTATTCATTCATTGGTCCTTCGAAATACTCATCAGCAAACTCTTCCAAGATGGAAGGTGCAAAGGGTCGAAACTTTTGTCTTTGCTTAATTTGGTTAATAGTATCCTTGATATCCCGTCTAGGGTCAGCAATAAGGCTACGATTGCCAAGGGCACGAGGGCCAAACTCAGCACGACCATTTGCAATACCGCAATAGGAATGATCAATAAGATGGTTAACAACTGATTTAACTTTGACGTCACGTTTAATCTCCGTTCCAAGGTATGGATCAACCCAGTTTAATTTATTTCCATAAGCTAACGCTGCTGCACCAAGAGATGATCCACAATCTCCGGGATTTGGCATAATCCAAATGTTTTTGGGGTTGCCAAGGTTAGCAACTTTAGTATTCGCAACACAATTAAGAGCGACTCCACCCATCATAATAAGATTATCACTAGGGCAATACCTTATTACAAGTTCTAGTATTGTGTCTTCTACAAGCTTTTGAGCTGATGCAGCAATATCTTCTTTTCGCCAATAAGTAGGAAGTTGAGGTAATCCCATATGGCAATTGTAATATTTTAAGTAATTATTTAAATCTTTAGTGTGGATAGGTTCACCATAAGCAGCCATACCCATTGTTATATATTCATCTTCTGAAGGCTTAAGTCCAATGTATCTAGTAATCGCTGAGTAAAATAATCCAATAGAATATGGATATTTAAGTGATTTAGTCTTTTTCATTTTAGGTTTGCCATCTTTCATAGAGGCTTTCCAAATAGAAACAGTATCCCATTCACCAATAGCGTCAACAACTAAAATATTACATTCTTCAAACTTAGACGTATAAAAGCCTGCCGCAGCATGCGACTCGTGATGATAGAATGAAATGTCGTGGTTTATACGAGGCTTAGCCCAAGGTTGTCTAGCGATCACTTGTCGCGTTCTCTTTAACCAATCCTTTTCATAAAAGGCAATAGTATCAGCGTATTCAATTTGAGTGTAGTGCAACCACCTATCGTTTTTGACACGGCTAATCCTTTCAGCGTGAGTAGCTGATAGTATATTTCCATCTTGAACTAGTGCAGCGCCGGCATCGTGGAAACCTTCGCTTAAACCTAATATTTTATTCATCCAAAAGCTTGTCTAACTTTGCTTCTATAGAATCCATCTTTTGCATTATTCTTTCGACTTGATCATTTAACAGGCTGTCAGAAATCGCTGCTTGTTTATCAGCGATAACATCCCAATGCTCCTCGCCCATCCAATTAATATCATCGACTTCTGAGGATTTTCTAAATAATTTAAACATAATATCTCCTACTGATCAGTTTTATCACAGACAACAGCACCGTCGCCTTCATATATTTCCATAAGTTTAACGTATGCTTCTTCACAAGCATACCGATCGTCGTATCTACCAATTTTAGTATAGTCTACTTCTAAGTCAATACTAGACGAAGATAACGTTACTATAAACAATGTCCAATACACCATTTATTCGCTCCCTGTCCAATGCTTGCGATTATGAGCAGCGCTTGTAAGTTTTTCAAACCTATCTGCTATTCGCGAAACAAACTCGCCTTCATCAAAATATGGTTCAAGATTACGAAGAAAAGCCAGCATTAAAGTATCTTCTTTAATAGCTTCTGCTGTATCGTAAATATCGTAAAACTGGAATTCTAACTGTTCATCAATCATGTTTCACACACTCTCTTTCTTAAATCGCTGGAACTGAATCTGTGGTCCCGCTTATTAAAATATAAATCTATGTCTCTTTTACGGCATATATCTTTACCTGTAAACTCTTTATCTCTATATTCCTCTCCTAATATCCTAACATTTATTTGATATAATGTCAATATATCTTCTACATCTCTTTCTGAGGAGTAAGGTATAATCTCGTCGACGTATTGTACACCCTTTAATTGTGTATATCTTTCAACAACAGTTTGAATTGGTGCATTCTTATCTGTGCGATCTATCGTCGGATCCATTTGCAATCCGCAAATTAAATAGTCGCAATGATCCTTAGCTTCACGTAACATAGCAATGTGTCCAGCATGAAGTAAATCGAATGTGCTAAAAGTTATTCCTATCTTATTTGACAAGCTTTAACCTTTCATTGTATTGCATGGCTTCTGACAAGATTGATATATCAGTACCAAACCCGTGACCAGTTGCTAATAACGCTGATGTGTCTTTTGGTAAACAATGGCCGCCGAAACCTCGTTGACCGTCTTCCATAATTTGTGAATGACTATAACCTATACGTTTGTCTTTTCCAGTATAATACATTACAGAATGATAATCAATACCAGTAGCTTCACATAGATCGTATAGTTGATTACAATATGCAACCTTCAATGCTAAAAAGCTATTGCGTGCATACTTTGATATGATTAAAACTTCTGGGTCTACGAAATTCCATTCTACATCTAAAACCTTTGAAAGCAAATGCACCCAAAACTCTATTCCGTCTCCACCAATTTCAATATGAGTTTGTGCTTTAAAATCTTCAGCTGCATGTTTGGCACGCAAATATTCAGGAGAAAACGATATGTTCTCTTCAGGATAAGCACGTTTAATTAACCGCCATCCTTCTAAACTAATTGTTGATTTTATTAAAACCGGAGTTCCAGGTGTGATACGTTCAATGCAGTCATATACATTAGACATATCGCATTCTCCTGTTTCACCTTCTGGTGTTGATACAGCGATTATTACAGCTTGCGCATTATCAAAAGTTTTGTCACCTATCTTGCCGTAGCCTTTAGGAGGATCGTAGATATGGACTGTGTGCTTATCACCCAACGCTTCTGCATGAGCAGCGCCAACAAATCCATATCCACAAATCACAATATTCATTTTACAAAACTCCAATCATATTCATGCCAGTTTTTCTGGTCTTTCATTATTTCAATCTCGTCGCCTTTTTGATCTTTTAGCGATAGTGCGACGTGATTGATCTTATCGCTTAAGCAATACGAGTTGCTTGTGCAATTATAACTAGATCCAGACGAACAAGAAAAACTATAGTCTTTTCCATCGCCTTCAATAACAGTTATATCCTTACTTATTCTCCAATCGTCACCAGTTTTTAATTTTTCTTCAAAACCGGCAAGTACTCGATAATGTGTTCCTTCTTCCTTAATTACTTTAACAAGAACCCAATTATCTGGCGAATATTCGCGACTAGACACCTTCTTTCTTAATCTTCCAATTATGGATTTGTTTAAGTTTTTCTTCTTTAGTCTTATCAGCTACATGAGGATTATCTCTATCAAATAATTGAATAACGCGTTCTTCATCTAATACAAACGTATCAACGATATTCTCGCCCATCCAATGCTGTGAAAATTCTTCAACTTCTTCCATTGTGACTGAATCGTTAGTCCAAGAAATTGCTTCTGCAATTGTTGGCATTACACCCTCTTCTGCTAATTCACTCATCGGAATTGTATAACGCATTCTATGAGTCGAGATAACTGTTGTTACAACGTATCTTTCTTCTGACATTTGTTTCTCCTTAGTGGTTTATCCAAAGGACTTGAGCATATCTCGCATCAAGCCAATCTCGATATTCTTGTGCATCAAAGGCGCAAGTGAAGTATTTATTAACTTTCGTATTGTTTAAAATCGCACTGATCTCTATCATATTACTTCTCACGATAGAAGATGTGCTGGCCCATGCGTGCGATGCGGTTCAAAGAAGGTGCCCAATAAGCGCGCATATAATGAGCGTGGTAATGAGTTGCACCTTCTGTAACTCCACGGTAAGCGCTGTGTACATATATGTCACGTGCATGTTTACGCGATTTTTCCCATGAGTCGTTATCCATTGGAACATCGGTTTTACCATCGCAATACCAAGAGAACTGACAAGTCTTTTTGCCCTTTTTGTAACCGTCATGAACAACATCGCATACTGTATCAGGATAACGTTTGCTGTTAACACGATTAAGAACAACATCACTAACACTCATAGCATCAATCAACGATGCTGCGTGTGTTTCAAAGTAAATATTCAAAGCTAAGCATTCTAATTCAGCTTCTTGCATCTCGAACATTTCATTCTTTACAGTAGCTGCAATCAGTGCAGCATCACGTTGTAATTGAGATGCTTGGAGCGCTGTACCTGATACCCACATGCCGCCTATGATACCGAAGTTTATAGCTCCGACAAGTGCTGCCTTGATGAATGTTTTTAGCTTAATCATTAGTAATCTGCCTCGATTGTTTATATTATAGAATCAGTTTATAATACTTTAACTATAATGTAAACAGTTAATCTTGACCAAAGTTACTTTTTATTTGTGTTAATACGTTTGTTAACTTGAAAACCATACCAGAGCGCTTTGCATCTTCTGACCAATAGCTTTCGTTACTGGTCAGATCTGATAATACTTCAAGAAGCATCATGTTTTGATTACGTACGATGTCATGTTCTTTATAAAGAGCATTAATTTCTCTATTTAATTCTTGAACTTCTAATCGTAACACATCAACGTTAGGTGCTTTTTTGTGTACTTGCATCGCCGTATTTTTCCCAGAATTCGTAATCGTCTGCATAAATCTTTTTAATAAACTCTAACTGCTGATCTGAAAAATCTTCAGCTAGGATTTCTTTCTTAGTTTGATTAAGCTTGTGTTTCACGTTAAACGTTTTAGAAACATCATGCTTCTTAACTATAGTAAACTTCTTAAACTTTTTAGTATCTACAAACCAAGCTTGAGGGTGAAAGTGATGTAATTGATGAGAAGAATTTACCTTATGGAAGTGTTCGAAAAACATGTCAATCTTTTCTTGTTTACTGCATTCTTTTAGGTTAACACCAAACGATGCAAAGATGTCCTCACCATAATGATAGTAACGTTGTTTTTCTACTAAGTATCCGTTAATGCAAGAAACAAATCTTTCGACAGGATCTGAATACACAACAATTGGTTTACCTCGTGCTTCATCATATTCGTCAGTATCTCTAAATATTTGTTTACGATCAGGAAAGCTTTCTTTGACAGTAACACTGCAACTTCTCGGTACTTCAAACCAATTACGTTCTCCATCGAGATTGTACATTAACGGGAATTGTAACTTTTGGCACCAGAAACAGTTACATTTAGCAAAATCATAATCAGCATTTATGTCAGTTTTTGGTAATAAGAAATCAGATATTTCTTTATCTTCTAAAATCAAATTAGGCAATTCTGACAAAGAATACCTTTTAACGATGTGGTTAATATTACCATCTGGCGCAGGACCTTCTTCAGCCAATTTGTTTTCCCAGTTATCATAATTGCTATAACCGTCAAGACCGGTATCATCCATCCAATCAAATTTATCAAATGCATGAGCAAAAGACTCGGCTTTAACTTTTCTTGTAGCAGAGTCACCCATCCATGCAAAGTGCCAGCCCATATCTTGAATAACTGTATTATTATGTGTAGGCCAACGGATTGGAAGATGTAAGGAACCACAACGAATTCTGTTTACTGAAAATTCCATAATTTGTTTTTTACTTGCAAAGAACATAGCTTTCCACCATACAACAGGACTATCGTCAGTGTTGTATGCTCTTAGATCGGCACGACCCTGTAAGTAAGCTAATGGAATTTTAAGAATAATTTCTTGATGTGCAAGAGCCATTCTTGCAACCCATTTAACGTTTTGAGGCTTAATAATTTCGTCAGCATCACCGTATAAGAAAATATCGTTATCTTTGAAATTAGCCATACCCTCCATTACAGCGTCTTTTTGTAGTCTTTCTCTTGCGCGAGCGTACAAAGAATCTTCATTGTCTTTGTTTACACCAGCATTGATCTTATCAATTTTTAATATCTCAATATCTTCTTGTTCAGGAATGTGATGTTCAACGTAAATGATTTTTTCCATGGGAAGGCCTTGCTTATGAGCAATCTCAAGAAACTTGCGCTCAACAGGCTTTCCACTGTGAGTTTTATCAGACTCCACAATAATAAACTTATCGACTACATCTTTTAACAGATTGACTCTAAGTTTTAAAAGTTCTTCTCCTGTTGGAGCAAAAAATGGAAAGCAATCTATAATCATTACTTAGTCCTTTCTAGCACGGTCAAACCGTTATTATTTGTTCTCTGTTCTTTGAATTTCCACTCTGGATTTTCAATAATAAAATCGATAATTGGCTTAAGTAAACCTTCACCTGCTACTGGGCGTTTGTCTGCAAAGTCACGCCAATTTTGTTTTTCATCTCTGCAACCATATGTATGCGTATCATGGAATACTAGAAACTTATTAGCTTTATTACCATGAATAGCTAACTCTCTTTTTAAGTGAGAACCAGAATGCCACGTATCTATGAATAGCATATCACATTCTTCTATCTCAATATTCAGTACGTTTTCCTTTATATAAGATACATCTTTGCCTACTGATTTGGCTCTCGCGAATAAGTTTTCGACTTCAGGATGAAGCTCAATGTCGTATGACTTCAACGAAGCATTCGTGTTAAGAAACGCTCTAGTACTAGCACCATCTCTTACTCCCATTTCAATTATCTTATCACATTCCATACCCAACGTATACAACAATTCGATATGTTCATTAATATCAGAGAAAGTATTTTTTACTCTGTTATATTCACCTTCTATAAATTGTACAAAACTCATAAGTCTAACCACCTTCTGTTTTCTAATGTCCATTTAACTACCTCAGCAATACGTTCTTGTACTGGCTTTGGTTCCCATCCCATTTCTTTCATTCTACGACCACTTAAAGCATAACGTAAGTCATGACCTGGTCGTGAGCTATGGAAATCCATGAATTGATAGTTTAGTTCTTTACCTTGAGCATCAGCAATCATTTGCGCAAGCTCTAGGTTATTTAATTCAGTTGCACCACAGATATTAAACTTGGGACATTTAACGCCTGCGTTATTTGTGATATTTAGTGTACCCTCGTGTTGAAGCAAGAATAAAGTAGCATCAGCTACATCTTCAGCATGGATATAATGTCTTGAACCTGGAATTGTTTTGGTTTCATCAGAGTGAATTGTTACCATGCCGCCATCTCGTACATTGCGGATAGTCATAGGAATAAACTTCTCGGGATGCTGACGTTCACCAAACACATTCATAGTATGTGTAATATAGATAGGCATGTTATAAGAGTTTTGATATGCTACGCAAAGTTCTTCTGCACCAGCCTTTGAAGCTGAATACGGATTAGTTGAGTTATAACGATCGTATTCATCATAGTTAACACCTTCTGGTGCAGGACCAAATACTTCATCAGTTGAGAAATATAAGAAACGTTCAAGGTTTTCTTGTTTACGAGCAAACTCTAGAATATTACATGTACCAACAACATTATCCATTACGAATTCCATTGGAAAGTCAATAGATCTATCAACGTGTGAACCCGCTGCTAAGTGAGCAATAATATCGCACGGACCAATATCTGCAACGAGCATTGGATTAAATTCTGCTTTTAAATCATGGAAGATTGTGCGAAGACGTTTGCGTTCTTCTGGGGTACGTTCTTGTAAAAGATCATGCAATCTGTTAAGATTACCGCTGTAGTCCAAACGATCTACAGTAACGATTTCCCAATCTGTTCTTTTCAGTACCTGGTTAATTAGATGGTGAGCGATAAACCCTCCGCCACCAGTAATAAGAATTCGTTTCGACATTATATACCCCTCATCAAAAACATTGTGTAAAAGCAATCACGTGGTATCAGAGGTGATTGCCATATTAAGTTTATTTATACTACTTTAGCCAGCCAATTTTCTTGCCTAACTTAATTCGTTTTTCAGCTTCTGTTTGTGAACCTGGGTATCTCCATGCCCAAAATACGATCAATGCCATAGTAATTGCAAGATAAAGTACTGCCTTTGGGTTTCCAGTAGTAAACCATAGAAAAGCAAGAGATGAGGACATTACTGCCACCATAAGATACTTTGCCTTTGTTGGGTAAACCCTGTATTTTGTCCAATTTTTAATAAACGGACCAAAAGTTTTGTGGTTCAAAATCCAGTTGTGAAAACGATCGGAGGACTTGGCAAAACAAAATGTTGCTCCAAGTATGGGTGTACTCCACGGTAACCCTGGTACAATCACACCAAGATAGGCTACGCCTACCAAGATGATACCAAGAACGAACCAAAATGGTTTCATAATCTTTTTCATAATATTGTTTTCCTTTTTACTAAAAAATGCGTGCTCTAATTGATTCATTTGAGTACAATTTTCAGTGCTTCAACTAATTCCACCATCATTACATCGGTATGATATGGAGTGGGAGCTATACGTAAACGCTCAGTTCCCGCTGCCACTGTTGGCGAATTAATCGGTTGTATGTATATACCGAATTCATTTAATAGCCTGTCTGATGCTTCTTTACACTTAAACGCGTCATTAACCATAATAGGAATAATGTGTGTGCT
>Ga0307488_10002074_pt1 | contig 16936 bp, 9 predicted proteins | sample SB02metaG_FD_202248 | JGI IMG/M metagenome (GOLD analysis project Ga0307488, IMG submission 202248) | Sea-ice brine microbial communities from Beaufort Sea near Barrow, Alaska, United States - SB 0.2 | ecosystem: Environmental > Aquatic > Marine > Coastal | place: USA: Alaska | collected 2017-05-06 | reverse complement strand
ATCCACTAACCGAATCAGGATAGACTTGGTTAGCAACGAATATCTTATACTCTATATCCTTACCCTCAAAAAATTTATCCATATGTGGAATGAAAGTTTTTAAGTGTTCTTCCCTTTTATAATGTGGAACACATATTGCTAACTTTTTACTCATGTTATTGATATAAATTCATGTTTGTCTAAAAATTCTTCTCGGTGAATAACTTTATATTCAAGAGAACTTAAACCATCGTCTTTAGTATCAATTAAATCTCGTCTTACTTTATTAAAAAATCTTAATTGATTTTCTCGTGTTTCCCAATGAGTAAATTTAGTTTGTCCCCAACCATTTTCTTCGTGGTCTAAACAAGTATATTTTCCATCTCGTCTATTTGGTACAAGAGACATACCACCTATTCTTAATTCTTTTTCTTTTTTAATTGCACCATGTATTTTTGCATGATTATCGTGTCCACTCTTATCAAGAACCACCCCATCAACTACATTATCAAAATTCCAATACCCAACTACATTTTTTGATGATTTGTATTTTTCTTGTCCTTGTCTCCACCCATCAAAATTTTTATTATCTGTGACATTTAGTGGAAACCCATCATTATATAAATAAGACGCTTCCTCCGAAGTCAAACAATTTGACCACATGGTAATCTGTGCTATTGTTCCCTTAAAAAAACCCTCATCACCACTTCTTGCTCTTGGATTTGCACAACCAATATAATATGAAATGTTATTCGACTCTTTAAGTTTACCCAAGAAATCAGTAGGGGATTCGTTTACCTCTACACCATTTACATACATTCGTAATCGTTTTAAAACGTGGTCTAATGTATAGACAACATGACTCCATTCATTTGAATGTCTATCCGAAACCACCATTGATTGTTCATTTTCAGTATTCCAAATACCACCTTTATATTGCATTCCACTTGTGTAGGCAATTCCAACATGATGTCCTGGTCGTGTAAAGACATGAAATTCATCATATTCTTTATTTTCGTCAAGAACTATATCATCCGATGGTTTAATCCAGGCCTCAATACTAAATGAGGAATTCACTACTCTGTTTAATGATGGTGTGTTTTTTATTTCAAGATAATCTTTCCCATTAAACTCCATAATGTTTATGTATCGTGGTGATTTGTCTTTAGAACTTCCTGTCCACTCTTCCTGTAATGGAATTCCTCCTTTTCTACATCGATAAAGTAAGTCATCATCTTCAAATCCCCAACCCCAATATTTGTTAGAGTATCCATTAATCCATTCAAAGTGTTCTTTGTTGAATAATGTAACCCCACTAAAGTATTCAGGATAAACTAAACGATAATTGAACTTACTCAATCTTGCAGCAATATGCGTTGGTTTATCAACCCAAGAATAATCACAAGTATTATCTTCTGGTAACATATCAACATCATGAAAACAAAAATAATCAAATCCTTGTTCTTTTGATATCGTATAACCAACATTTAGTAACCACCCACGATTAAAAGATTTGTCATTCCCCTGCTCCACTATAAAGATTTTAAAATCTATATCTTTATCAGATAGAAATTTATTTATATGTGGAACAAATCGAGAAAGATGTTCTTCTCTATTACGATATGGAACTATTATTGCAAGTCTTTCACCCATTACTTACCAAATAATCTACCAACAACTGATTTTTTTGGTGATTCTTCCGTATTACCTAAAGCCTTTGCTATTTCAGATGCTATATCTGATGCAGATGGTGCTGGTTGAGAAACAGTAGGAACTGATGAATCTGATGGATTACTTTCTACATAAGTCTTTACTATGTTGTAGATTTCCCATAGTTTCCAATCAATTGCCTCAACTTTTTCTTCCAAATTAGTCAATGACTTAACTGCTATTGCACTAAGTTCATTACTTTCACTGGTAGTTCCAGCGTCAAGTGCATCTTTTGCATCTGTTTTCTTTACTTCTTTTGTTGCCATAACTTTTCTCCTTGTTATATTAAAACTTCTATTATTTCGTGTTTTCCATGATAGTCTTGTCGATTGACTATCCGAAATTTTGTTGATGATACACCATCGGTATCCATATCCTTCATTTGATCCTTAACCTTTTTATTAAAGGTATTACGATTTGTCATTATTTCAGGATGTTCAGTTCTTGTTAAATTCTCAAGATTTAAATATTGTTCGTTAGATGATAAATAACCATAAGCACCACTTCTTCTATAAGGTAAATATCTCTCTGTGTTACTTTTTAACGATTTATTTGCAAATTCTACATTATAGAATTTTGCATGATTTCCATTTCCACTAATATCAAAGGTAATGCTATCATACCCACCTTTAAAATCCCAAATTCCTACCGGTAATTTAGAAGTTACATATTCACCATTCTTATCGATAATCCCTTTGTTGAAAATCAATTCCATTTCGTAATCTTTTAACATATCCGACCACATTCCCACTTCTGCTATTTGTCCTTTAAAAAAGTTTCTCCAAACACTTAGATTAGGATCACCGGCACCAATGTAATACGGTTTATTTAAATACTCAACAAGTTCTCCATTATATAACTTCTTTCCAACCTCTTTACCATTCACATAAAGAGTTAAACTTTGTTCTCTATCATCTACAACCATACCAACTTGATACCATTGATTAGTTCGTAGTGGTGTTTGTATTACTACTGGTTCTCTTTCACTACTCCCAACGGGTCTCATCCAAATTACTGCCTTTATAAATCCACCATGTGTATATGAAAGTCCTGTATGGTAACCAGGTCGGGTAAAAATACTATATTCACATCTGTTATTATCTACATTTGCTCCGTATGGTGGTTCACCCTCTGTAAAAAACCAACTAGATATTGTAAAACTTTTATTAGTTGTATTTTTAATTTTTGCATTATCCGATGGGATTTCTATATAAGAATTCATCCCATTAAAATTCCCATAAGTTTTTGATATCGAATTTTTCACTTCGGTTCTTACAGATAATTCTTTAACAACACATCTTAGTAATAAATCATAATCCTCATAACCCACTCCCCAATAGTTATTTGAATATCCATTCACTTGTTCAAAATTCTTTTTTGAAAATAAAGTTGCTCCACCAAAATATTCATCATAAGGTAAAGTATAATCATCAAAATCTTCTATATTTTCTTGATCACCAAATTGTATTTTATCTCTCATTCCAACTAATGAAATCGGTTTTTCAGTATAAGAATAATCACACTCATCAGAAATAGGTATTAAATCAGAATCATGAAAACAAAAATAATCAAATTTATCCTTATGTAACATATAACCAATATTAAATAACTTACCTTTATTTAATGGTCTATTTGATTTTTGTTTCATAAAAATTAATTTATAATATAGATCATCACCCTCTTGCACAGTAGCCCTAAAATGTTCTGTAAAGTTTTCTATATGTTGTTCATTATATGGAAGTATAACCGCTAATCTTTTCATACTCTATATTCTAATGCCTGTGTTCTAATATTATTCCAATGTGGATAATCACCATAATTCTTACTACCCTTTTCTATCATAAATCTTTCATCTTCTATATCTATTCTACCATAATTATCAATTATATAATCAAACATATCTTTATATTCTGTATAAAAGGTGTAATCTTTTTTAATCCGAGAAACTTCTCGTAATCTACTCATTACAGATATATCCCATTTGAAATGATGAACTTGAATAAAACATTTATCAACAGGATACCGTAATGGATGATTCCACTTATCTCCATAAGTATCTTCACCATCTATCATTGCATAATGTTGTCCATTAGTAACTTGTATATCACCTTTCATCACTACGGTTTTATTAGGACACGCATTAGAAACTGGATATCTAAATGAACCAACAAGTGAAAATTCTTTCCATATATCACTATCATCATTTATCGATGGAAACCTACCATTTGTACCGATTCTATCTAAAAATGCTCCTGTGATAAACTTATAACCACCTTCTTCACAATCCTCAATTAACTCATGTATTGGTTTTGGATAAATTTGAAATTCATCATCATCTGCCACAATCCACCAATCGTTAGGTTTTAATAACTTTGTTTCGTTGTATAACTCCGTAACCCTTTTCCAATTAAATGGTTCTTCAATGGTTTGTTTATGAATATCAATATTTAAATCACGAGTGATTTCTTTGACTTCCGATAAAACCCTATCCTTGTCTGAAGATAAGTATACCACAACATAGATTTCGTCCACAAAATCTTTATAATGGTTTAACATATGTCTTAACATTGTGGTATTGTGGCCACAAACGGTTACAAGGTTTGGTTTCATATTAATTTTTTACAAGAATGATAAAAATCCTCCATTTCAGGAAAAGTTTCTAAGAAGTTTTTTCCTCGTCTTTTGTCATATTCATCTATAAATAACACAAAATCTTTTCTTTGTTTATCTAACCATTCTTTATTATCCGTAAACATATCTGTCATTCTTCTAACTTTTTCTCGTTCAAAATCAAAAAATCCTACTTCATAATATTCATCAACGTGTTCATATTTATGCATTCCTAAATCTTCCATTAAACGAGATAATTCATTTATTCTTTCTAACCAATCCGGTGTTAAAATTCTAAAATCTAAAAATTCTGGATGTCGTATATATGATGTATCCAAAATAATTGAATAATCTCTATATCTTTTAGAACTACCATATATTTTTTTTATTTTATGAATTTTCTGTATTACTTTATGATACGAAGAAATACTTAAAGCGTTAAATGCTGCCATAATAGTAACTTCAGGTTTCTCACATTTTGTAAGAAATTCATTTACTCGTGACCATAATAATTTTGAATCCAAACCATCTCTAATATATTCTGCCTGTTTTCCCTCCGCCTCTATACTGGTAAATAATACAAAATTACACACCAAATCATTATCAGTAATATACTTTACTTTATCAACAAATTCTTCCCATCTTTCATTCGGAACTGATAGGTTGGAGTTTATACACAATTCTATATTTGGATTAAATGTTGGATTCTCTATAATATAATCTAAAACCTTAAATGTATCATTATGTAAAAGTGGTTCACCACCGGTAATCCTAAAGGTATGAAGATTTGGAAATAAATCAGGCCACCATTTCCAAAATGCATCTCTGTATGGATTTGGTTTAGAATATGGTATAGGTAAACTTCTATCTCGTTCCAACCACTCTGTATTATTATACATCCCACTTGTGGGATAATGTCCTTGTGTTTTTATTTCGTGTTGCCATTTAGAACTACTCTTAACATCACAATAAGCACATGCCATATTACATTGGTTACTAAAACTTATTTCTACATATGGAGGAAATACATCCTCGTCTCCTGTCATCTTTTTAATATCTTTAAGGTGTGGATGAGCCCAAGATTCACCACTTTTCAATACTCTATCACTAAATGATTCTGTATTTGAATCTTCTACATTCCAACAATAATCACACTCTGCAGGTCGGCCACCCTTTAACATCGTCTTTCGCTGTGCCTTCTTAAATTTGGTATTATGAAGAGCCGATGGGTTGTTTTTAATTTCATCTAATGGGATATGATGTGGAGTTGGATGGTGACAACTATGAGTTTGACCAGTTTGTAAAAGAATACTAACTTGATTCCATTTAGCTAAACAGAAACCCTTACCTACATTATTCAATTCATCTTTTACTTTTCCAAAACTTTTTAATCCAGTAACACCATTTGACATATTAAATCCTTCTCAAAATAGTAAGTCCTGAAGATGATACTTTTTCAGATTTATCTCTATAATCGAATAAATCAAATTTTTGCCATTCATTTGGTATTTCTTTAATAAAATCAGAAGGACCATAACAAGTATCATGTGGTTCATCTTCATAAGTTTCAAATGTATCCCAATATCTACTATCGGTATCGTGAATACTAATTATTCCGTTTTCATTCATTATAGTTGAGTATAAGTCAAAGTCAAGTTTGCAACCTTCATAAGTATGGTCGGCGTCAATATGTAAATAATCAATTTTAATATCTCTCTTAACGAAAAAATTATAAAATGCATCTTCGGTGGTAGTGTTGATAAACTTAGGGTTAAATTTCTCTCTTAAAAAACTATCTTCGGCTGACCAATCAACTTCACCATTAAAACTATTTGTAGCATCAACCACATAAACTTCACCATATTTGTCCTTACCATACATCTGAGTTTCATTTAACTCCCAAACACAATCCGTCATCAATCTTGGAACATATCCACCCCCACTACCGAGACAAACACAAACTCTTGCCTTTAAAAAATACGGAATGGAATAATAAAAGATACCGGCACCCAAATAATTATCATTGGCACCATGAGTCCAACGATATGATACTGAACCACTTTCTTGGTTATTTGTTATTGAGTCGTTAATCCAACCACGATTAAGTATTGACATCTAAAACCTTGTTATTATCCTTAAATAAATATCAAAAAATTATTGAAAACTATTATTTTATTAGCCTGTTGGATTATCATCCACCCCTTTGTTGTGAACCAAAACTCCACCTGCATAATAAACATCCAATGGTTCAACATCAATATTAACAACCTCTACTTCACCATCAATGTATTCTACAGAATCTATGGTTGTTAATGATCCATCAAATCCAAATAATTTCATACCTACTTTTAAATTACTTGCAGTTACCCATTCCCATTGACTACCATTATATATAAAAAGATCGTGCTCTCCTGTTACTTTTAGATAATCGTTGTTTATATTATAATACCCATTTATATAATCATAAAATAAATTTTCTACATATGCACTACTTTTTGATGTATTTACCAATTCTTTTAAATCTTCACTATCCATAGATTTCATTGTAAATGATTTCCATTCTAAATATCCTAACTTTTCATCTGGAAGTCCAGGTAAATCTAATGACATTACGTCATCCCCAATATTTATTTCTTCTATTGGTTTAGAAGTTCCGTCTGCCATTAATATTAATGTTTCAGGTAAGAAACACGCAATAGAAAGTCCACCATATGTGTCTTGAATTTCTACAGTTTTTGATATTGCCGTATTGTATCGTGTAGCTTGGTCATTGAATCCATCATTCTGGCCATCATCGTGATACTTCCCACTTATTATAACTTCTGTATCACTAAAATTAGCACCTTCCCATCTTTCAAAATACACACTATCTAAATAAACATGATTAGAACCATCTGCTGCACTTGCAGTAAATCTCAACTCTAATGTTTGGTCTACATTTGGTGAACCACTTGTGTAAAAATCTTCTCTAAATAAACTCCAAGCTGAAGCCGTAGATGCTAAATTACTATATTCATTTTGATGATATGCACCACTAATCTGTAATTTTATATTATTTGCATCTGGTGCTGCAGACCAAGCAACTGTTCGTATTTGATAAGTAGAATTACCCTTTACGGTTAATGATTGAGTTACATAAGAATTTACGGCCTTGAATTGTATTGCTCTGTTATCCACATCTTCCTCAAACCCACCTGCTGAGGCGGATGGAGATGCATCTGGTGGATCAGTATCATATACAGAAGTTACAGCTGCTATTCCAGAACCACCACTATTTGACCAAGATGCAAATAAACTTCTAAATTGGTGATTTAAAACTAAATTACTCTCAGTAACTATTGCAGATTCTGCACCTAAACTTGGTGAGGTATTATTTGTTATTGTTGCAGCATTATATTGTGTTGTATAATCTTCAGTACCACTCATGTTAAACAATGATGAATTATTGGTAGCCCAAGTAAAATTTTCGGCTCTAGTTTTTACACGAGAGTCAAATAGTGTATTTGAATTAGTAAAGGTTACCTCATATGTTTCGTTAGTCTGTTCGTCTACATAAGGATAACCATCAAGTGTACTATCAACTGTTGCTACATAGAAATCACTAATTTTTGTCTTAGCGGTTCCACTATCTCTACCTGCATCATTCAAGCTCGTCTTAGAGGTGTAGTTGGAATTTCCAACTGCAGTTGCTCTACCGAGTTTACCTAATGATAATTTATCCCCATCTGTTGGTGTTGCCAAAAAAGTTCTCCAAAAAAGATACGCAATAAAAAGACGATATTCGTCCTATACGCGTGCCGTGTTGTGTGTTTATATTAATAAATATTAAGTAGCAAGAAACTTGTGTTTTTAAGATTTTTGCGCGATATATAAAGTTAACACTTTATGGTGAGACCCGGATCAATATATGTTACTCATTATATATTTCTAAGTATCGTTTAATCCATTCTTTCTTATTATCATATTCCCTACAATAATCTCTTAATCCATCTAAATGTTGTTGTCGTTCCCCTTCAGATAATTCTGATATATTATTTAGTTGCTCATCAAATTCTTTCTTATTAAATGCTCTGAATGGATACTCATAGTTTATCAGCCAATCCTTTTGTAATATAGGTAATTTACCATAATCTAATGCTTGGAATATTGAATATCCAAATGGTTCATGTAGATGACACGAATGACTTATCCCCCAATCCTCTCTATTAAAGAATCTATGTAAATTTTTATATTGAAATTGATACAATCTTGTTTTATTAAATTTATACCCTGCTTTTGTTTTCCACCACTTCCAATCCTCCAAATCGGTAAATGCATAACTATCAATACCTTCTAAGAAATGTGGTGATTTACGAGATTCCATACGAGCTGCGTATCCCACTCTATTATTCATACAGACTTTTTTATTTTGTGTGAATTCATAATAATTTGGTATATCAATTATATCCACTTGGTCGTGTAGTGGAATCTTATCCAATCCAATCCATATAACTTTTTTTGCTAATTTTGATATCCGTATTTCCCAATCCTTATTTGCTGAAAAATGCATCAACTTTGGTAATCCCAAATGAAAACCAGCATTCAAACTTAATTGAACCGATACATGAATACATACAGAATCTATTTTATCTTTATTATCTTCTATTATTTTATGTGGGGTGTAATATCCGTGTAAAACATGAATCTTACGAGATTCTTCTGCTATCTTTTCAAAGTCCTTTGGATTCTCACCTTGCCATATTATTTCTATTGGTGAATCAAAATCTACCTTTATATTTTTAGGTTTACGTCTATGTATCAATAATTTTGATGGATGATTAAGTTTAGGGGCTACTTCTCGTAACCAATTATTAACCCATACATCACTACCACCATACACCATTGAACCACCACCTGTTGCGTAATAAACATCATAACTCATACTTATTTTGCGTACTTTGAAACCAATAAACCATTTTTTTTAAATTTTTTCTTTATCTTAATTTCTTTTTTCTTTTTAATTTTATATTCATCTTCTTTTTGTAATTGCAATTGTGATGTTCTTTCTTCTAAAAGTTTTTTATAACCAATTGAAACACTTTTTAATTCTTCTATTTGTAATTGATGTTCGTTAATCACATCATTTAATTTATTTATTTTTTCTTGTAGGTTATCCATGATTTCCTATGTAATTGTTAATATATATATATTAAATTTGTAGATTATCCAATTAAACTACCCGTTACAGATGCTTTAAGTTGATTTAAATCTGTACTACCAGTTATTGCTGCTATTAAATGATTGTGTGCTTGAGTTAATTCTTGTACTGCCTTTACTAAATAAGTTGTTAAATGTGTATTATTGTAAGATTGCATTATAGGTTCACCATTAGATCCAGTCGCGTTGTATTCACCCTTTACGATATTGGGAAAAACATCAGCCAATTCATGTGCTAAAAATGAAACTTTTGGATCATCAGATTGTGTCCATACGCTACAAGATTTCTGTGTATAATTAATCGGTCTTAATTGATTTATTTTGTTTAATGAACTACTCACATTATTAAATGAACCAGTCATAGTAGTAACATTTTCTTTAATACGATAATCAGATGTTTCATTCGGCCAGACTAATGTACTATCAACCCATCCATCTATATAAGTACCATCCCAATAAAAATTCATCCAATTGGCACCATTATCTGAACCACCCGTTCCTGCTCTTGAAAGAAATCCATCAAAACTTATACCACCGTCAATTTCAAGTATGGGATCTTTAGTAGTAGCAGCTTCGGTAGTTCTACCAATTAATACAGTAGGCCCATCTGTTATTCTCATCGCTTCATTTGATACTACATCTTGATTTTCATTTAAAGCTGCAGTTCCAAATACCAGATGTCCACCCTTATCACTGGTGGTGTGAGTTTCAGAAGCATAAGCTGCTATATACGCAGATGCTTCAAATATACTTGATGGAACATTTCCATCCGTGCTATCAAAACCAATACCCCCAAGTGTATTACCTGATACAGTAGATGTATCATCCCTAATAATCATCATACCATCACGATGGTCAGCTCCGGTGGTAAAAAGATTGAATTGACTTCCTGTTACAGTGGGTTGAGTGAACCATTTCCCAACCGAAAGTCCCCCACCGTACTCACCGTCTCCTACAATTAAATTACCATTTCTTATTCCCACATCAGATCCGGTAAAGTATCCTGCCCAAGCCTTTCCATTATCTGCTTCGGTAGCGCCAGTACCTGATGCCGTAACTGCATTATCAAATTCAACTTCAAAATATCCTGCCGCATGTATAGTTTTGTTTACCAGGGTAATTGTAGATATATCATTATCACCTAAATATCTAATCTTACCATGTATTCCGAATGATCTTGGAGACCAAGCTTGAGCTCCACCTTGTGCCTCGTGACCACCAATGGTTACTTGTCCCAATACACCTTGCATTAATGTCGTAGAAGTTGCATCACCATCTAAATTCTGAAACATATCAGCCACGACACGTCCACGGACAGCTGTTCTATCACCATTACCTTGAAAAGTTCCATTTCCACCACCAGTTAAAAGATAGTTTGATGCTACTAACGGAAATCCTGCATTGTCACCGTCATCGGCTATTGAGCTGGCTGCATATAATCTACCTCCATTTTTCAATAAAATCCCATCGGGATTTCCACTATAACCAAATATTTCTTCCCCAATTCTTACTACATTTGCTGCAGAATTATGAAAATCTAATCTATTATTACTACTATCTAAATGAATTCTTTGACCAGTTGGTGCAGTTTTTATGTCTCCCAATACACCAACATTACCACCTGTATCTAATGTAAAATTTCCTGATCCGGCATTTAAACTACCATCAGATTTTAAGAAGAAGTTTGATGAACTAATTTCTAACTCACCATTTGAACCACTTACATATGCTCCTGTAGTTGGTGCACTTCCAGACGTTCCTAATAAAAATGCAGATGAACTCATTACTAATAATCCAGCAGAACTATCAAATGATATTCCTACACCCTGATCTAATCCAACTCTAAAATCACCACCACCATCCACGTAAAATCCGGTACCGGCTGTTAAACTTAAACTATTAGCAGTTCCTCCTAATGCTATCTTTGGTGTTCCACCATCTGCAATATCACCAAGAACTATTTGAGTTGCTGCATTAGTTAATGATGCGTTACCACCCCATAAATCTGTTGCACCAATATGAAATCCACCAATATTACCAGCCCCTGCAGTTACAGTTCCTGTAAATGTAGCAGTTCCATCAGCGGCTAATTGTATTGCTGTCGCATCTGTTCCACTACCATTTCTATTAATTATTTTAACTATTCCACTACTTAATTCTATTCTTGATTTAGAATTAGCTACAGGCCCTATTACTGTTGCGAGTCCAAATGTGGCTACGGTGGTGTCTGTTCCACCCACATCCTCTATTATATCCACAGAATCACTATCTATCTGAACAAAAGTTGAATCACTTTCATCAACACCAATTTTTATCGTTCCATCTACTAAAGATATATTATCTTTACTATTCTCTTTAATCGTTATACCACTTGTTCCATTGATTGTAACCTTATCGGTTGAACTACCAACTACAATTACCCCATCAGTAAGTGATATACTATCGACATCATTTTCTCTAATTGTAATTCCACTCGTTCCATTGATTGTAACTTTATCAGTTGAACTACCTACAGTAACTACTGCCCCGGTTACATCAAAAACTTCTGCACCTGCAGAAAACATGGATATGGAATTATTTTCTATAACAAGTTTTTCATCCCCAATAGTACCGGTAGTGCCTTGAAGTGTTACAGTTCCGCCGGTTATTATGGTATTTGCTCCGAAACTAGCAACCCCATTACCACTCTGTGTTACCTCTAATCCAGCAGATGATAACTTGGATAAATTATTTGAATCTTGTATTAAATTTAAATCTAAAGTAGATGCTGAAATGTGTGCAGTTGAATCATCTCCAATAATAGCTCCTGTTGCTTTAAACGAACCAACTACAGTTGCACCATCATGAATATGAATACCGGCAGAACTTGCAGAAATGTGTTCGTTAGCAGTATCACCGATGGTTGTTATTGCTCCGAACTTACCGACAGCTGTTCCACCTTGTGTTATTACCATTCCGGCCGAATTTACAACTGCTTTATTATTGTCGTCTTGGAAAATACTAACAGTTCCATCAGCAATTCTTATACAATCATCGGTTGATGTTGCGGTTACTGCTGCCCCATCACTTCCGATTACACTTACTGCTCCGAAGATAGCATTAACATTACCTGCAGATGTAAAAGTTAGTGTTCCACTATTTAAAATGGCTTTATTATTATCATCTTCAAAAATACTAATTGTTCCGGCTGCTATCCTAATACAATCGTCTGTTGATGTTGGAGTTACTGCTGCTCCACCACTTCCGATTACACTTACTGCTCCGAAGATTGCTTTCTTGACATTATCCTCTGTAACTTCTAAACCTGCAGATGTAACGGCTGCGAATGTCTCAACATGGTCACCATAAATATAAGCTCCTGTTGAAGCTAAATGTATATTACCAATTACTGCACCGAGTGTTTGAGATGCATCAGCTGCAGGTCCTAAATTAATTTTACCATCTACTATATCAACTACCTTTGCATCATTGGCGTACATTTCAATATTAGCATTTCCAATTACAACTCTATCATCATTCCCACCACCATCAGCATTACTTTGTAATGTTAATGTTCCACCTGTAATTGTGGTATTTGCACCAAATGTAGCAACTTGATTACCACCCACAGTTATATCTAAACTATCAGCATCTAATTTAGCAAAATTATTAGAATCAGAAATAATACTAACATCCAATGTGGATGCAGAAATATGTGCACCTGCAGTATCCCCTATAATGGCTCCTGTTGATTTAAACGAACCAACTACAGTTGCACCATCATGGATATGAATACCAGCAGAACTTGCAGAAATGTGTTCGTTTGCAGTATCACCGATAGTTGTTATTGCTGCAAATTTAGCATATGTAACATTATCCTCTACAATTTCCATTCCACTACTATTAACTCGTGTGAAGGTTTCTAAGTCATCCCCATAAAAAGTTGAACCGGTATCGTGCATCACAGCTTTTATAACATTATTGGTAGATATTTCTATTCCATCCGAATCTATCACTACTTTATCATTTGCACTTCCACCGAATAAGCTAACAACTCCACCATGAAATGTTCCTTGTGTAACATCACTATCAACGATGGTTAATCCACTACTATTTAGTCGTGCAAAAGTTCTTTCGTCATTTGCGTAAATTGTTGAACCAGTATTGTGTAGTGATGCTCTTACCGTACTTCCATCTTTTATGGTTAATCCCACACTATTAAGAAGAACGTGTTCTGCACTTGTATTACCGATTGTTGAAGTTGCACCGAATGTAGAAATTGTATTACCACCCACTACAATATCTAAACTATTGGAATCCATCCTTGAAAAGTTGTTATCGTCAAATTTTACATTTACATCTAAAGTTGAGGCTGAAATATGTGAACCTGCAGTATCCCCTATAATTGCTCCTGCTGCTGTAAATGAACCAACTACGGTTGAACCATCTTTAATAGTTATACCAGCAGAACTTGCGGATATGTGTTCGTTTGCTGTATCACCGATGGTTGTTATTGCTCCAAACTTACCGACAGCTGTTCCACCTTGTGTTATTACCATTCCGGCCGAATTTACAACTGCTTTATTATCATCGTCTTGAAAAATACTAACTGTTCCATTTGCTATTCTAATACAATCATCAGTAGATGTTGCAGTTACTGCTGCCCCATCACTTCCGATTACGGATGTTGCTCCAAATATAGCTCTGACTTGACTATTTTCTGTTAAGGTAAATCCAGCACTATTGATAACTAATTTATCTGCTGTTGATGAAGCAAGTGTAACAACACCGGTATCTATATTCAATACATTAGTTCCAGCCTCATCATACATATCAATATCAGAAGAACTAAATACAAGTCTATCTCGTGTTCCATCATTGAGTGTAACTGTTCCACCTACTAATGTAACATCTGCACCAAATGATGCGATATCAGTAGTGTTGTTTCTAATTTTTATACCAGTATCAGCATCAATGAATACATTTCTTTTGTTTGAACCCACTTCACCTAATGTGATGTCAGCTGCAAAGTTTGCTAATACCGTTGCTCCATCCCTAACGGTCATTCCAGCGGTGCTCATTGAGATGTGTTGGTTTGCTACATCACCGACTGCAACAATACCACTTGCAATTTGAATTGTATCGACATTATTTTCTCTAAGAGTAATACCACTATTATTTATTGTTACTTTATCTGTTGAACTACCAATAATAGATGTAGCAGCAAATACAGCTACAGTATCACTGGCATGACCACTAAATATTTTTAATCCACCACTCGTTACTGTGGCTTTATGTGTGTTGTCTTGAAAAATACTAACAGTTCCATCGGCAATTCTAATAACATCATCAGTAGATGTTGTGGTAACAGCCGCTCCTGCACTTCCGATTGCAGTTATTGCTCCAAATATAGCTCTGACTTGACTATTTTCTGTAAGTGTAACCCCATCAGAATCTACAACTATCTTATCAGCAGAACTATCTTGTATTGCTACTCCACCACCAGGTGATAACACAATAACATCATCGGTTGCTCCATGAGCACCACCGATAGTCCAAGTAGTTCCTCTGAGTTCTGCCATTGTGGTGGTGTTGTCGATAAATCTAACACTTGTTCCATCAACGGTAATGTGTTCCGATCCTAATGTTCCAACGGTTACATCTTGGGTTAAAAATGCCCTTTCTGTAAACAATCCAAAACCAGGTGTTGCACCTACTTGAGCACTACTTAATCCACTTAAATCTCCAAGTCTTGCCTTTAAATCAACATCAAATACATTACTTCCTGTTCTCTCTACGATATCAATATAAGGAGTTGCACCATCATTTGGATTTGCATTTAATCTTATAAATCCAGTTCCAATACGACCAGTAGATACAATTACTTGACCATTGGTGTAGGTTTGTGCTGAATTTGCAGTATCCCCAACAGAACCACTTGCTGTATGATTTGAACCACTATACCCACGAACCAAAAATAATTTACCACTAAAATCTGTATCACTTGAAGGATCATTTCGTGATGCACTTTGTACCAACATATATTCCGTTGAAAATCCGGTATCTAATATTTTTTTGGCAGATATTATTTCTCCATTACCCTCGTAACTTCCTGTAAATCCACCGACATTTGCAACACTCATTGTGGTATCTGATGCTGCTATATCAGCTGATGCAGATATAATGGTTGAGTTTGCTATATATAATTGACCACCTACAGCGTTTACACTTTCTTTTTCAAATACCGTAGTTGCTAATGTTCCCCTAATCGTAACCTTTTCAAATTCTGCCTCACCATTATTTGCTGAACTTATTCTCCAACCTTGAACACCAGTTGCATAATTAGCAGTTTGTATAATACCGGCTGAATTTAATATAAGATTATCACCGGTAAGTGTTGTACTACCTAATTCCCAACCACCTATTTCACCACTCAAGGCATTTATAGAACCTGAGAATACTGCATCACCACCTGCATCTAAAGATATTACCGTTGTATCATTACCACTACCATCTCTATTAATAATAGACACTACACCATCACCTAGAGTTATTCTTGATTTAGAATTTGCTACCGGTCCTATTATTGTTGCTACTCCAAATGATGCTACTGTATTATTTGTTCCACCCACATCTTCTATTATATCTACGGAATCACTATCTATCTGAACAAAGGTTGAATTGTTTTCATCAACACCAATTTTTGTAATTGCTCCAAATGCTGCCTGCACTTTATTTGCTGCTACCACATCAACTCCATCAGATTTTACATTGACAAAATCATCGGTTGCTGCACCATAAATAAATGCTCCACCTGAAGCCAAGTGGATATTTCCAATTACAGCACCATTTGTTGCTGCGGCATTAGCTGCAGGTCCTATACTTATTTTACCATCCACCACATCAACAACTTTAGAATTATTGGCGTACATTTCAATATTTGCACTTCCAATTACTAATCTGTCATCCCCTATTGTGCCAGTTGTTCCTTGTAGTGTAATTGTTCCACCGGTTAATGTGGTATTTGCTCCAAAACTAGCAACTCCATTACCACTTTGTGTCACTTCTAATCCAGCAGATGATAACTTGGATAAATTATTAGAATCTTGTATTAAATTTACATCCAATGTAGACGCAGAAATATGTGCAGTTGAATCATCCCCTATAATTGCTCCTGTTGCTTTAAACGAACCAACTACGGTTACCCCATCATGAATAGTTATACCAGCTGAACTTGCAGAAATGTGTTCGTTAGCTGTATCCCCAATAGTCGTTATTGCTCCGAACTTTGCTACTCTTACATTGTTATCAAATACTTCTAATTTATTCTCACTTAGTATTACTTTATCATTATTATTCGTGGTGTTTCTAATTGTTATAGTTCCACCCTCAATAATAGTATTTGCTCCAAATTCTGCTACAACATTATTGTTGTCAAATATTTCTAATTTATTTTCACTCA
>Ga0307488_10002073_pt1 | contig 16938 bp, 21 predicted proteins | sample SB02metaG_FD_202248 | JGI IMG/M metagenome (GOLD analysis project Ga0307488, IMG submission 202248) | Sea-ice brine microbial communities from Beaufort Sea near Barrow, Alaska, United States - SB 0.2 | ecosystem: Environmental > Aquatic > Marine > Coastal | place: USA: Alaska | collected... | reverse complement strand
AACTTCATTTTACACTAATGGTGGATACCTAATGATTGAAAAAATTAATTCTGTAAGTGGACTATATGAAAATGAAATTATACAATATGCAGCTTATAATTCTGGAACAAAAACTTTATCAGGTTTAGTTAGAGGAACTAATTCACCGTTTAGAGGACAGACTCCTAAAAATACTATTGCCAGTAACCACGATGCGGGAGCAAATATTTTTGGAGCAAGAGAAGTTTATTCTTTAAATACTACAACCTCTCCAAGCGGAGGTCAGCCCCCAACAGTTACTAATCAAAATGGTTATTATTTAAAAGACAATGATGAAGGTTTCTCATGGGTTGCTAACTTTACAGGTGGAGGAAATGGTTGTATTGCCGGCCCTTTAAATGTTAATATAACGGACGGGAGAAGTTAATGACATATGACGAATTAAAAACAAAAATTAGAGATTACACTGAAGTATCAAGTAATGTACTTACTGACACTATTATAAATGGATTTATTGAAGATGCAGAATTTAGAATTTTAAGAGAAGTAGACTCAGACAATAACAGAAGATATGCAACAGCTAATTTAGTTGTCAATACTAGATTCATAGATACACCTGATAATTTATTAGTAGTAAGATCTGCTCAAATTGTAGACTCTGATGGAACTGCATTAGCAGATAATAGAGATTTTTTACAATATAGAGATACTAATTTTATGGCTGAGTTTAATCCTGTAGGATCTACAGGAGTTCCTAAGTACTATGGCTATTGGGATGAGAAAACCTTAGTTTTTGCTCCTACTCCAGATGCTACTTATACAGTTCAATTAAATTATATATTGAAACCTAGTGGATTATCTAGTACAAATACATCTACATATTTAAGTTTACAATTTCCCAACGGCTTATTATATGCCTGCCTAGTAGAGGCTTACGGTTTCTTAAAAGGACCCCTTGACATGTTACAGCATTATGATAAAAAATATGTTGAGGCTGTTAAAGGATTCTCAATTGAACAAATGGGAAGACGAAGACGGGATGAATACCAAGCCGGTGTTCCTCGAATAGGAAAACAATAGGAGAAAAATTTTATGGCAATAACACAAGCAATCGCAAACTCATTTAAAAAAGAATTATTAGATGGAGCTATGAGCTTTAAACAAACAGGTGGAGACACTTATAAAATAGCTCTTTATATTTCAACAGCAACTTTAACTTCAGCAACATCAAGTTATATTACCGCTGGAGAAGTAAGTAATACTGGTCAATACGCAGCAGGTGGTGGAGCCCTAGTTAATTTAGGAACTTCTATAACTGCAGGTGTTGCAAGATGCGATTTTGCAGACAGATCTTTTACTGGAGTTACGTTAACAGCTAGAGGAGCTTTAATTTATAATACAACAGCAGGTTCAGGGTCAAGTACTACTGATGCAGTTTGTATTTTAAATTTTGGAGCAGATAAAACTGCAACTTCTGGTACGTTTACAATTCAATTTCCAGCACCAACATCAACAGCAGCGATACTAAGAATATCGGGCTAGTAGGGGGTATACTCCTATGGCGGATAAAACTTACACAGTCACCGTAGCAAGTGGTAATCTTTATGGTGGAGGTACAGGTAATGTATTCTATCTAGATGGCGTAAGAAATTCTACAGGACCTGGAACAATAGATTGGGTTGCAGATGCATCTTTACGTTTTGAACAAAGTGGAAGTTCTAATAATAATCACCCTTTAATTTTTTCTACTACTACCAGTAAAGATCAGTATTTAACTTCTGGTGTAACATACTATTTAGATGGCGCTGTTAGCTATGCTCAATACACAAACACAACTACATTTAATGCAGCTACTACTCGTTATGTAGATATTACTCCTTCTTCTTTTACAGATTTTTATTATTTATGTTATGTGCATGGTATTGGTATGGGCGGTATCATGGATATGGTTTCTAATTCATGGGGAGCTCACACTTGGAATCAAGGAGCTTGGAATCAAAACCAAGATATAGTAGTTCCAGTCACTAATCCAAACAATGTAGCCTGGGGCGGAGATACTTGGGGCTTTGGCGATTGGAATAATGGTGACAACATGAATATGACTTTAAACAATGATGGTATCATTGTTACTGGTCAAGTAAATGTTGGTTGGGGTTCTGACCAATGGGGTATTGAAACTTGGGGTGAATCCGGTAATTTACATGCAGTAACAGGCATAGCTATGACTATGGCTGAAGGACTTAGTGGTGTTTCTATAAATGGAGATTCAAGTTTAATACTTAATAGTCAAGGAGCTACAGTGACCTTAGGATCTGTAGAAGCTTTTTCTGCATTTGTTGCAGAACCAACTGGTTTACCAATGGTTGCAGAAGTAAACTTCAATCCTGCCTTTGCACAACCAACTGGAATAGCTATGTCTGCTAATCTAGGAACAGTTAATGCTGACAATATTACTATAGCAGAAGTTTCAGCTCAATCTCCAGTTACATGGGGTAACTCTAATTGGGGATTTGGAGTTTGGGGTAATCAACCTGTAAATACTTTGGTTATGGCTATGTCTGAAAACTTTAGTGGAGTAGATCCTGCTCCAGATGCTGAATTAACAGGTCAAGCAATGGCTATGTTTTTAGCACCAGGAAATACTTTTCCTATTCATGGAGATGCAAGTACAGGGGCCGGTGATACAAGTATGAATTGGGGTAATTCTACTTGGGGTAATTCGAAATGGGGAAATGGTCAATTTATAGCTGATCCAACTTATGGTCAAACAATGACTATGACATTAGGTCAAGAGACTGTTGATTTAAATACACCTATAGATGTAACAGGATTTGCTTTAACAGTAGCTTTAAATTCAGTAGCAAATGTAGAAACAACTAATGTTGTTTTTCCAACAGGATTTGGCTTGACAGCTAGCTTAGGAAGCGCTACAAATGTATTGATTTGGAACGAAGTTAATACTGGTACAGCACCAGTCGATCCTCCGGGATGGCAGGAAGTTTCAACTAACGCTGCATAATAGTGTTTGACACTATAACAAAATTTAATTAAAATTAAGATATTGGAGAATAAAAATTATGGCAAATAGTACTTCCGCAGATTTAAAACTTACGATCCAGGCAACAGGGGAAAACTCAGGAACTTGGGGACAAATTACAAACACAAACTTAACAATTTTAGAACAAGCTATCGCTGGTTTTGAAACTGTTGGTATTACAACAGGTGCTACTTTAGCTTTCACAAATGGTGCAATTTCAAACGGTAAAAATCAAGTATTAAAATTAATAGGTACAATTGCAGGTGCAGTTAACGTAGTTGTTCCAGATACTTTAACAAAATTATACGTTATAGATAATGCAACTTCAGGCGCTCATGCAGTAACTGTTAAAACTACTTCAGGTACTGGAGTAACTTGGGCAGCAGCTGACAAGGGTACTAAAATGGTTTATTCAGATGGTACTAATGTTGTTGATACAGCTTTCACAGATTTATCTTCAGATTACTCACCACAACTTTCAGCAGATTTAGACACTAACAGTCACAACATTATTATAGATACAGCACACAGTGTTTTAGATGAAAACTCTAACGAGCAAATTACATTTACAACATCTGGTTCAGCAGTAAATAATTTTGGCGTAACTAATGCAGGAACAGGTAGCGCACCTTCTTTTGCAGCAGTTGGTGGAGATTCTAATATTGATTTAAATTTAACACCAAAAGGTATTGGAAGAGCAACTTTCAATGGTCAAGGTAAAATTCAAAGTGTTGCAGAAAAAGTAACTACGGCTGCAATTGCAGCTACAGGTACAGTTGCTTATGATGTTCTTACACAAGCAGTTTTAAACTACACAACTAATGCTGCAGCTAACTGGACTTTAAATGTCAGAGGTGATGGATCTAATTCATTAGACTCAATTATGGACACAGGTGAGTCAATCACAATTGCTCACGTGGTAGCTCAAGGTGGTACGGCTTATTATAATTCAGCATTTCAAATTGATGGATCATCTGTTACACCTGAATATCAAGGTGGTGCTGCACCAACTGAAGGTAATGCAAGTTCATTAGATGTTTATAGTTATACAATAATTAAAACTGGTTCAGCTGCATTTACAGTGTTAGCTTCACAAACACAATTCGCATAACCAAGGAGTTAGAAAGATGCCTATATTAGGAAGTTTCGGAGCAGGTTCAGCAAGAGGTTTCGGTGAAACATCTGGTGGAGCAGCAAAATATGAAATAGAAGCTCTTGTCGTTGCAGGCGGAGGAGCTGGTACAGGTTCAATTGAAAACTCAATTTCTGCTGGAGGTGGAGGAGCTGGTGGTTATAGATACACTGCTGCTCTCGAATTAGCAGGCGGAACAGAATATACAGTTACAGTAGGAGGCGGAGGTCCTGGTCCAACAGGAGGTCCTGGTCCAGCTGCAGCTAAAGGAACTAATTCAAGCGTAATAGGAGGAGATGTTTCCTATTCTGCATCAGGCGGCGGACATGGCCCCGGTGGTGCTGGAGGTTCTGGATCCGGTGGAAGTTCTTATTACGGACCCTCAGGAGGTTCTGGTAATGTAGGAGGTTATTCTCCCTCAGAAGGAAACAATGGCGGAACAGCTGCAAGTTATGCACCTGGAAGTACCGGCAGAGCTGGTGGCGGCGGTGGCGCAGGCGCAGTTGGAGGAAACTCAATGGCTGGTGGCGCAGGAAGTGCTTCCCCTAGTATTGAAGGAACTCAAAGAGCTGGTGGCGGCGGCGGAGCACAAGCTTTTGGTAGCGGCGCTTCTGGTGGAGCTGGTGGCGGCGGAGCCGGAGCTTCTGGAAATGCTAATGGTACTGCAGCTCAAGCAAATTTTGGCGGCGGTGGCGGCGGATCTGGTTCATCTTTTTCAATGCAAAGAACTGGTGGAAATGGTGGCGCTGGAATTGTAACTTTAAAAATATTAACAGCTGACTATTCAACAACTGTAACAGGTTCTCCAAACGTTTCTGTAGTAGGGGATTACACATATGTTCAGTATACAGGGACTGGGAGTTACACAGCATAATGGCACATTTTGCAAAATTAGATGAAAATAATATCGTTATAGAAGTAGTTACAGTAAAAAATGAAGTAGCAACAGATGAAGCTACAGGTATTACTTTTCTAAAAAATTTATATAAAGAACCTAATGATGTATGGAAACAAACATCTTACAATACTAAAATGGGTAAATACTGGGACAACAATCAAAGTCCTCCAGTAGAACATGCAGATCAATCTAAAGCTTTTAGATTGAATTATGCTGGTATTGGTTGGGTATGGAGTGAAGAACTACAAGGTTTTATAGAAGGTCTTCAACCTCATGCATCTTGGACTTTAGATTCTTCTACAGGAAACTGGAATCCACCAATTGCTAGAGTAGGTGCACCCTATATTATTTGGGATGAAGAAAATCAAACTTGGGAAGACCAAGAAGGCAATCTAGCCCCCTAGTTAAAAATAATTAAAATTTATATTAAAACGAGCTTTTTGATTAGTACATGTACTACTTGAATGAGGTTTGTTTCCATCAAATAAAACAATTCTGTTTTCAATAGAGTCTACTTTATTGTCAGAAAAATGAGTTCCTCCATCATTTGTATTAAGAGAAAAAACAGCTGCTTTATGTTTAAAATTATAATCTATGTGTTTTTCATTAATATGAAGTTTATCAGTTTTAGGATAACAATTAATTTTAATTCTAATTAATGATTTTATTTTTAATTTATCCCAAAACATATCTTTAATAACTTCATAAAATGAACTGTTGGCATTATGGTGATAGGGTATATGTACAAAATATAAAGTATTATCTATTTTAGAATGTTTTGAATTTATAACCGATTCAAAATACCAAGGAAAACTTTTTCCCATAACTATTTCTTTTAACTCTTTAAAAGAATCTTTATCTAAAAAATTATCTACAACTTTACTCATACTTTATTTAATAGTTAATTCGTAATTAGTTTTTCCAGAAATATCTTTTACAATAAATTTTCCTCTAACATGTGCATTAAAAGCTAAAGAATATCTTGTGTCATTACTGAGGTTATCATTTACAGTGTGTTCTATTTTTGAAGGAAATAGAACTAATCCTCCTTCTTCAGGGTTTATATTAAAAGCTTGTCCTTGAGTAGCGGTAGCCTCATCATACTCCATCCAAATGTCTGGATAAAATAAATTATGATTGATCTGGTAACCTTTTTGAAATTGAATACCACCCATTTGAGGAGCTCTTTTAAAATAATAGACTCCACTAATCATACTATTTACATGACTGTGTGTTGTAGAGCCTTCTCCTTTTTTAAATTTGTTTACCCAAGAATCAGTTAAATAGAAATTAATTTTATTATTAATTTTTAAATGATCTCTAATAAAAGTTTCAAGATGATTTTCTATTTTAGATTTTAAATCTGGCATTTGATTTAATATTTGTTTATCATTAGAAATATCAAACCTTTCATTAGTGGCTCTTTCGAATTTTATTGTCTTAAGGAATTGCAAGTAAGATTTTTTAACAGGTACTTCACCAATGTATATTGGTGTAGGCCATAAATTTAAGATGTCGTATTTCTCTGCTTTCATATATTGTTTTCTAATATAACTTATCTATAATAAAAAGCAATGAATATCGTAGAAAGATTTTCTAAAATTCTTACAAACGTTGAATACCCTGAGTCAATTAAAACTTGGAATATTGCAGGAATTCTACCTAACTCTAATGAGCATCAAAAATTTGATGTTAGAGACATGTTTAAATTAGATGAAGGAGGCCTGGGAAAAAAAGTAAAGTTAAATACTAAAGTCGATAAAATAGTATTTGAAACAAATAAAGAATGGATAATATTAGATCAAAAAGAATATAATAACTATCTCTTAAAAAACAAACCTAAAGTAATTCAATTAGAAATATTAATAAATAATTTAGATTGGACAAAATTTATTTCGAAGGAATAATAAGTTGTTTTAATCTAGTATCTGAAGCACTCACAGTACCTGTAATAAAAGTATTAAAAGCTAAACTAATACGAGTATTTTTATTTTCTTTAGCTGGAACTGAATGAGTTAAAGAAGAAGGGAATAAAATTATTTCATTACTTTTAATATTAAAAGTATAGAACTCACAATTAAAATTATTAAATTGATCAACTTCCGGCATAATAGTTTGATATTTTGCTTTATGAAATCTAATGCAATCAACTCCTTCAATAGCATCAAAGTAAAATACACCTGATAGAAAAGAATTAGGGTGAAAATGTTGATGATGATATTCTTTATCACTGGTGTAGTTTAACCAGGACTGTGTGATGTAAGGCTTAATTTTATCTTTAGTTGAAATAATAAGTTTAAAATAATCTTCTACAAATTCATCAATTTCTTTTTTTAATTTTTTAAACGGAGTTTTATTAAGTATATAGTTATCTTCACTATAAGTGTTTCCAGCATTCATTCTTGTTTTTTGAGATTTAGCAAAGTCTATTTCTTTTTTAGTTAGCTTTCTTTTTAAGGAATTTAAATAAACTCCTTCAGGAAAAATAGGTACTATTCTAGCTACTTCCATTTTGCTTCCTCACTTTCAACATAATTAAAAGCAATGCTGTATCTAGATTTTTTATTTAAATTAGATTTAGTTCCGTGTTTTAATAATGGAGAAAATAAAATTAATTTACCTTTTTTAGGTTTTATAGAAATATCTAATTCTTTAAAATATAATTCTTGATCTGAGTCTTGTAAGTACAACACTCCTGAAATTATGCATCCATTATGGTCATGCTCTCTAATCCTATCGTTATAACTTATTTTAGTTCCCCAGGCATCTCTTAAATAACAACTAACTAAAGAAATTTTTTCATCTAAATAATTAGTACCTATTTTAACAACACTTAAAAAATTTTCATCTTTTATAAAATAATCCCAAGCAGTCATTTCTCCTTTTACATGTGTAACATAATTACAATTAGTCGGGCTATTTATACCTTCTTCTATTCTTCTAATAAAATAAGGAGAATTAATTTTTAATTCTAGTTCAATTAGAAACATGTCTTTTTTTACAGGTTTCTCTATGTGCTTTATTAATTTCATATCTGTAGTCTTGTATTTACCATTTAATTAGTATAAATACAATAGTTAGAATGTCTAATACAGTATGCATACCCTTTGGTGAGCCAATCATAAAGTACAATGATTTAAATATTGATAATAAAACTTTATTAAAAGAATTAAAAAATACAGAGATGAAAGATACAGGAGGAAGTGAAGGCACTTTCATTTCTAAAGACATGAATATATTTAAGTATTTAAAAGATGGTCAAAGTATAGAGAGTACTTTTTTAACTCGTATTAGAGACGCTGTAATAAAATTAGATTACAACACCGATATTGCCATAGGTAATTGTTGGCTTACAATGACTAAACCAAAAATAAACGCTACACATTATCACTTACATTCTAACTATTGGTTAAGTGCGTGCTATTACCCTATGGGAGATAAAAAAGATAATTTTGGAATTGAATTTAAAAGACCTACTCCTTTAATTTTTGATGTACCTAGATCAAACTTTGGAACTTTTAACTCATTAACTTATCAACTCAGAGTGACAGCAGGAGATTTTATTGTTTTTCCATCTTATCTAGAACATAGAATTTTAGCAAATAGTACAAAGATAAAAAGATATAGTATGGCTATGGTTATTAACCCAACAGGAAAAATTGGAATAAATGACAGTAGTATTGATTACAGTCCTTTGTATAGATAATGAAAAATTTAAAAGATTTTATTTCTGTTAAAAAATCTATTCCTGACAACGTCTGTGATGAGTTATTAAAAAACATAAAAGAACAAAAATGGGAAAAACATAAATGGTATGGAGGAGAGAAAGATTACGTTTCATTAACAAAAGATGCTCTTGTTAAAAATGCTCTACAAAAAGAACAAGATATTTTAATGCCTTTTATTCAAAAGACTTTATTTGAATATCAAAAAGATAAACAGTTTAAAGACACTAATGAGCTCAGAGCTCCATTTTGTGAAAAAATTTCTCCTATAAGATTTAATGAATATGGAAAGCATAAAACAATGGCTCCTCACTATGATAATATTAAAGATCTATTTGATGGGGTTCATAAAGGTGTCCCTCAAATATCCATAGTAGGAATATTAAATAATGGTTTTAAAGGTGGTAAATTTTTAATACGAGACGAAGAAATAAAATTAAAAAAAGGAGATATTCTTTTATTTCCTTCTTCTTTCTTATATCCTCATACAGTTACTGAGGTAACAACAAAAACTCCAAGATATTCATTTGTTTGCTGGGGATTTTAGACTATACTTGTCTCTAAAATATTGATGTATTTTTCCAATAATTTAGATATACTCACCTTATGGCACTAAAAAAAGTAAATTTCGCAGCGGGTTTTAATAAACAAAGTGTACCCTCGGCTCTTCCAGGACAATGGGTAGACGGTGATTTTGTAAGATTTAGATATACCGCACCTGAAAAAATAGGTGGCTGGCAACAATTAAGTGTTGGTCAAGAAACTATTCCAGGACCAGCTAGAGCACAGTTAGCTTTTACTAGTTTAAAAGGCGAGAGATATACTGCGATAGGGACTTCTCAAGGGCTTTTTTTATATTACGGAGAACAATTTTACGACATTACTCCTTTAGATACCGCTATAACGGGAGCAACTTTTAATACTTTTTCAAGTCAAAATAATGTAACGGTCAATAAAAATGGCCATAATTTACAAGTAGGTAGATACGTAACTTTTTCAGCGGTAACTCCTCCTACTGGATATAGTGCAACAGATTTTACAGAAGGTGCTTTTGAAATTTTAACTGTACCAAATGCAAATAGCTTTACTATTCAGATGAGAGTTAATGCTAGTGGAGCAGCCTCTGCTTCAGGAGCCGCAATTATTAATCCTTATGAAATAGTAGGACCTACTTTTCAAACATTAGGCTATGGCTGGGGAACTTATATTTGGGGAGATTCTACATGGGGCACAGAAAGAGGAACTAGTAATGTAGTATTAGATCCTGGTAATTGGAGTCTTGATAATTTTGGTGAAGTACTTGTAGCAACTATTTTTAATGGTAAAACATTTACCTGGAATGCAGGAGCAACTAACCCTAGAACAGTAAGAGCTTCTACCAGCACTTCAGGTTTTCCAACGGCAGCCAATCCTACAGCAACTAGATTTACTCTTGTTTCAGATAGAGACAGACATTTGTTTCATTTTGGAACAGAAACAACTGTTGGAACACCATCAACACAAGATCCTATGTTTGTAAGATTCTCGGATCAAGAAAATTTAAATACTTATTTACCTACCTCTACTAATACTGCTGGAACATTTAGATTAGATACAGGTAATAAAATTACTGCTGCTCTTCAGGGTAAAGATTATGTTTTTGTACTAACGGATCTTGCAGCTTATGTTATTCAATTTGTTGGTCCACCTTTTACTTTTTCAGTAAGACAGGTGGGAACTAACTGTGGATGTATTTCTCAACATGCGGCCACCTATGTTAATGGAGCAGTATATTGGATGTCAGGAGAAGGAGGATTTTTTATGTACGATGGTACTGTTAAATCTCTACCTTGTTTAGTTGAAGATTTTGTATTTACTATAAATAATGGAAATTTAGGTATTAATTATAATTCAGCAGATACAATTTATTCAGCTGCAAATAGTTTATATACTGAAATTAATTGGTTCTACCCTAAGTCAGGATCAGAACAAGTTGATAGATGTGTAACATATAACTTTAGTGAAAATGTATGGACTACTAGTTCATTAGCTAGAACCACATATCAAGACCAAGGAGTATTTACTTTACCTTATGCTACAGAGTATACGGCTACTGGCACACCAGTATTTTCACCAATCTCAGGAATTACAAATACATATGGAGCATCTATTTATTATGCTCATGAAGTAGGAACTGATCAAGTTAACAGCTCAGGTACATCTTCTATTGATGCGTTTATAAGATCTGGAGATTTCGATATTGAAGATGGAGAAATTTTTATGTCAATGAGAAGATTTATGCCGGATTACAAACTTCTAGTAGGTAATTCTAAAGTAACTTTATTTATATCTGATTTTCCTTCAGACTCACAAACAAGTTCACCTTTAGGACCCTTTACAATAACAAGCACTACTGATAAAATTGATACTAGAGCAAGAGGAAGATTACTTTCTATAAGAATAGAAAATGACGCTGCAGGAGAGACTTGGCGTTATGGTAGTTTCAGACTTGACGCACAACCAGATGGGAGAAGATAATGACAAAAAGATTAAATATTAAAAAAGCAATTAAAAAACCAGGTTCTTTAAGAAAGGCTTTAAATATTAAAAAAGGTGAAAAAATTCCTTTAGATAAATTAAACAAAGCAGCTAAAGCAAAAGGTAAATTAGGTCAACGAGCTCGTTTTGCTAAAACATTAAGAAAAATAAATAGAGCATAATGGCTAAATTAAGTAATTATATACCCGAACCTAAACAAGAGTACGACGTAGAAAATCAAAGACAGATTATAGAATCTGTAACTACTATGAAACAACAACTTAATTTTTCTTTTCAACAGGATATGAAAAATGAACAAGATACTTTTAATTATTTTTTATCATGAGTATATTTTATAGAAATCAAACTTTTGATTTAACTACTACTAATTTAACAACAGTATTAACTATTGCTGTCTCGGCTATAGCAATTGTCAAAACAGTACAAGCGGTTCATACAGTAGCTGCTGATGTACAAACAAACTTATTTATTAAGAAGCCTGGTGTAGGCGATGTTACTATTGCTACTGAAAATATTAATAAGGCAACAGTTGATATGATAACAAACACCTTGAATTTAGAAGCAGGAGATGTTATAAAACTACAAGCGGATACAGCTAATAAAATTACAGGTGTTATTAGTTATGCTTTAATAAACAGAGAGAATGAAAATGGATAAAGATATACCAACAATAAATTGTACAACTGTTATTGTTTTTAGAAATACTAAAACTGGTGAAAAGTTTACGCAGAAAGTAGAGGGACCTGATATTGTTCAAGATGTTACAGTTCAAGTTTCTCCAAAAGGATTAGATATAATGCAGAAAGTGATGAATCAAAAAAATGATAAACCAAAGCCCTAAAGGCGGAACTGAATTACAATTAGAGTATTTAGAAAAATACGTTAATAAAGAGTTATTAGATCAGGTACAGCTAACACTTTCTGTCCCTGAAAAAATACCCTTACATCCTACAAAGTTAAATATACTTTGGCAAAAAAACTCTTACGATCAACCCAATATATATCCATGGTTTAAGAATAAAGAAAACCATAAAAAGTATGATTGGTATGTTTTTAATTCACATTGGACTTATGAAAAATTTAGAATGGTATTTGAAATTCCAGAAGAAAAATGTGTTATTATTAAAAATGGTATAGATAAAATAACAAAATCAAAACCTTATGAAAAAGGTATGCCTATAAAAATAATTCATCAAAATACTCCCTGGAGAGGATTAAGTGTTTTATTAGGGGCTATGCAAAAAGTTAAGAACCCTTTAATTACCTTAGACGTTTACTCTTCAACAGAAATATATGGAAAAGATTTTCATACAAAAAATAACTCTCTCTATATTCCTTTATATGAACAAGCAAAAAAATTACCTAATGTAAACTATATTGGATACAAACCAAATTCATATATTAAAGAACATCTTAAAGATTATAATATGTATGTTTACCCAAGCATATTTGAAGAGACTTCTTGTATCTCTTTATTAGAATCTATGGCTGCAGGTTTATATTGTGTTACTACAAATTATGGAGCTCTATTTGAAACTGGAGCAGAATTTCCTATGTACATTCCATACAGTAGTAATTATAGAAGTTTAGCTGAAAAGTTTGCTTATGGTATAGAAGCTGCTGCACTTAGTTTACACGACCCAATAATACATAACCATTTAAGTTCACAATCTGAATACGCACATCAGTATTATGGATGGGGCAAGCAAGGTTCCTCGTGGGCTAGATTCTTACAAGGAGCTATAAATGCAAAAAAGTAATACGCCCTCGGGCAAAAACAATGAACCCATCTGGTTTGATGAAAACTCTCAAAACGACACAGAAATAACAACTATAAATTTAGGAGGTCAATCTCCTCATAAAATTATGTTATGCACACCTTGTCATAGTGATGTTTCAATGCATTACTGTCAAGCTGTTCTAAAGTTTCAACAAGAATGTTGGCAAAAAAAAATTGGAGTTAGTTTTACTTTATTAAAATCTTCATTGGTTACTCAAGGTAGAAATTTATGTGTAGCTGAAATGTTAAATCATCCAGATAAATACACTCATTTATTATTTATAGATTCAGATATAGATTTTCAAGCAAAGACTATATTTAAAATGCTAGAAGCAGATAAAGATATAATAGGATGTCCTTATCCTATGAAAATGTTTAGCTGGGATAAATCATGGAGAAGATTAAATGAAAAGAAAGATGCTATACAAAACGAAGAAGATTACTTACGTAGTGCTTATACTTTTCCTGTTAAATTAGATAACCCAAATAATGTTGAAAGTAAGGACGGTGTAATTGAATTGTCACATGCTCCGACTGGATGCTTCTTAATTAAGAGAGAAGTGTTAGAGAAAATGATGAAAGCTTACCCTGAACTAGAGATATTTCAAGCTACTATTATTAATGGTAAGGAAGTTAAGTCACCTAATGTGTATAACCTATTTGATACTTTACATGACCCTAAAACTAAAAGATATTTTGGTGAAGACTTTGGGTTTTGTCAAAGATGGAGAGATATTGGTGGTAAAGTATATGGCTATATAAACGACTATATTACCCATGTCGGAGAACATTCTTATACTGGTCGTTTTTTCGATGATCTTTGGCAAGGTAGCAGACCTCTTAAATCTGTTGACGATACTAAAAAAATCAAATAAAGTAACATATTCCAGGATAAGTACGCCTGCTTAACAATATAAATATATTTAAATTATGGCAATATCTAGATCATTGATGAACAGACAATTAAGAGCAAACGGTGGCATTATGAATGTTACACCCAGAGAAAATTTTGGTATTGGAAGTTCTCTTAAAAAATTTGTAAGAAAAATTATACCTAATGAGATAGCGGATATTGCAGTTAAGGCTGCACCATTTGTTGCACCATTTAACCCTGCTCTTGCAGGAGTAATGTCAGGTGTAGGTACGTTTGATCAAACAGGAAGTATTAGTTCAGGTTTAAAATCTGGAGCTATGAATTACGGTGGTGGTCAGTTAGCAAGATATGCAGGTGGCGCAGGTTTTCAAGGTAATCCTTTTGGAGACGGTGGAGCATTTACTGGAAGTGGTTTTAGAGGTGGATTTAGTTCCCCTTTAGGAAATAAAACAGGTCTTGGTAAGTTTTTCTCGAACCAAGGAACTGATGCTGTTCAAGGTATAGGAACTGGAACTACAGGTGATGCAAATATAGCAGAACAAATAGCTGCTCAAGGTAGAACTGTTAACGCAGATAGCACAGGATTATTTGCTGAAGGATTAACAGGTGGAACAGAAGTATTAGCCAATGAAGTATCATTGGTACCTAATGCAATAATAGATAAGTCTGTAGTAACTAAAGAACCTGGATTTTTAAAAAATATGTTCGACGGAATAAGTAATCAAGACTATGGTAAAGTTGCTAAAACAATTGGAGACGGAGCTAAAAAATTTGGTAAGGCTATGTTTACAAATAAGGATGGTTCTATTGACAAAGCAGCAGTATTAGGAGCAGTAGCTTTCTCAGCTTCCTACGCAGAAGCTAAAGCATTAGCAGCCGACGCTGGAGTAGAGATAACTCCAGAAGAATATGATGAAGCAACTAAAGCAGATAAACAAGAAGAGTATGCAGGTTACTTAACTAACTTCTTTGGTGGTCAAAAAGATGGTGGTAGAATAGGTTATGAAAGTGGAGCTAATGAATACATTACGAAAAGAGAACGTAAAAACCCAATGCGTGGGTTAGGTGGTTTGTTAGGCGGATTAGATCCAACGATAGACGAGTCTGGTCAAAACATAATAATAGTAATGACAGAGAACGGACCTCAAGCGATGACCGAATCAGAATTTAATGAACAAATGGGTATAAATAATGGAATTGGACCAATAGTAATTGATATGATGAATTTTGGTGATGAGAAAAAACCTAGAATAATTGATTTAGGAAAAGATATGAAAAAAGATGGCGGTAGAATAAACAGAAGATTAGGTTCACCAGAAAAAGGTGAGTCGGAAATAGGTATTATGTCAATCGACGTTGAAGCAGGTGATGACGAAGGTGATGAGTTAGATGGTTTACTAGCGGGGCTTTCATTTAGTTCTGCAGAAAAAAGTTTTTTATTTAAAAGATTAGGAGGTTCAGGTGGAGCAAGTAGATCATACACTATGCCTCAGTTATATAAAATTTTAAGCAATCCAGGTGCTTACCCCAATGATGCGAGAGCATTAAAAGAAATAACTATTGGTTTAGGTATTGGTAAAAAAGATGGTGGAAGAATAGGGTTTGCTTTCGGTACTCCTGATAAAAATATGGAGGTTACAGACGAATTAGATGTAAATACTATTTATAGACCCAATGCTGATTTTAATAAAAATATAGAAGTTGAAGACGAAAGTTCAATAACTTTACCAGACAATACTATGATGGCAGGAAATAATAGAATAGGTGAATTATTATTTATTCGATCTGAAAGAATGGCTAAGGATGAAGACTATTCTGACATAGATGCAGAGTTAAGAACTCTTGGTTATTTTATGAAAGCTGAAGGTGGTATTATGCAAGCTAAAATGCCCACAGGAAAAATAAGACAAAACAATGCTGGTGTAGTAGAGAGAGACTACAGAGATGAAGGTGGTTTTGTTCCAGTAGGTATTAAAGAAAGAGCAGATGATGTACCCGCTATGTTATCCAAAAATGAATTTGTAATAACTGCTGATGCTGTAAGAGGCATAGGTAATGGCAGTGTCGAAGAAGGATCTAAAAAATTATATAACACGATGAAACAAGCTGAACAAAAAGGAAAAACAGCATAATGGCAACAGATTATACAACAACAACTAGACGAGCTCCTTTTTTAGAAGCAGCTCAAGAAAATTACGTAGACTTATTAACACAACAAGTAGGTAGAGCTCCAGGCTCTACTGGTGTACCAACGTTATCGGAACTTGGACCATCAATTGCAGGACAAAATGTTTTAACACAAGCAGCACAACAACAAGCAGCAACTCAAGGAGGCTTAGGAGCCTTAACTTTTGGAGCAGAAGGACAAGTGACAGGTGTAGGGGCTGGAACTGGAGTCTCAGGATATGAACCTTATTTAACTCAAGCAGGTCAATACTCAGGACCACAAGCTTATCAACAATTTATGTCTCCTTATCAACAAGATATTATAGACACAACTCTACAACAATTTGATCAACAAACTGCACAAGGCGTTCCTCAGTTAGCTGCAAATGCTATTAACGCTGGAGCTTTTGGTGGTGGAAGAGATGGAGTAGCTCAAGCTCAATATGCTTCTGATGCAGCTCTGAATAGAGCACAATTACAAGCTACAATGTTGGGTACAGGATTTAATCAAGCAAACATATTAGCGAACCAAGGATTTGATCAACAAAGACAATTAGCATCACTACAACCATCGTTGGCTGCAAGTGGAGTACAACAACTTGGTGCAGCTGGTACAGGAAACTTAGCTTATCAACAAGCTTTGCTAGATGCTAATCAACAACAAAACCAATTGGCATACAATGAACCTTTAAATCGAATCCAGTCATTTGGATCAGGGATTGCAAGTCAAGCAAGTGGATCACCTCTAACTACTACCAACCAAAGTATGGGCGGTGGAGCACAATCTGTTGGACCTTTATCTCAAGCTT
>Ga0307488_10002069_pt1 | contig 16960 bp, 13 predicted proteins | sample SB02metaG_FD_202248 | JGI IMG/M metagenome (GOLD analysis project Ga0307488, IMG submission 202248) | Sea-ice brine microbial communities from Beaufort Sea near Barrow, Alaska, United States - SB 0.2 | ecosystem: Environmental > Aquatic > Marine > Coastal | place: USA: Alaska | collected... | reverse complement strand
ATGCGCGCCAGCCAATACCTGATTTCAACAAAAAAAGAATCTCCCGCCGATGCCGAAGTCATCAGCCATCAATTGATGCTGCGTGCCGGTATGATCCGCAAAGTTGCCTCTGGACTTTACTCCTGGCTGCCTCTTGGTCTGCGCGTATTTCGCAAAGTCGAAGCCATTGTTCGTCAAGAGATGGACAGATCCGGTGCATTAGAAGTGATGATGCCCGTAGTACAACCCGCCGACCTCTGGGAAGAATCTGGACGCTGGGGACAATTTGGCCCTGAATTACTGCGTATCAAGGACCGCCACGGTCGCGAGTTCTGTCTCGGACCCACCCACGAAGAAGTAATCACCGACATTGTGCGCAATGAAATCCGCAGCTACAAACAGCTGCCGGCTAACTTCTATCAAATTCAAACCAAGTTTCGCGATGAGCGTCGCCCACGCTTTGGCGTCATGCGCACCAGAGAGTTTTGTATGAAGGATGCCTATTCCTTCCATATAGACAGTGCATCTCTGCAAGAGACTTATGACCTGATGTACAAGACCTATTCGACGATCTTCGATCGCACAGGTCTAGTCTATCGCGCAGTATTGGCCGATACCGGCAGTATTGGCGGCAGTGTCTCCCATGAGTTTCACGTGCTGGCAGATTCCGGTGAAGATGCAATCGTCTTTTCCAGCGAGAGTGATTACGCTGCCAATATCGAAAAAGCCGACGCACTGGCACCCAGCCAATCTACTCCGGCAGCCACACAGGAAATGGCCGAGTTAGCCACCCCCGGCGTTCACACCATTAAGCAGCTCTGCGAATTTGTCGACACCATCGCCGAGAAAACCCTAAAAGCCCTTATTGTAAGTGCCGAAGACGAAGAGGGAAAAATCCACCTCTATGGCCTGATGATTCGCGGCGACCACGAGCTCAATGAAGTCAAAGCTCAGCGCGCCTTGGGTCTTGAAACCGAAGTCACCTTCGCCACCGAAGAACAGATTAAAAGCACGTTGAACTGCTCGCCGGGATCCATTGGTCCGGTTAATCTCAACCTGCCCATAGTAGTGGATCACTGGGCCGCACAGCTCAGCGACTTTGTCTGTGGCGCCAATCGCGACGGCTATCACCTCACCGGCGTGAACTGGGAGCGCGACTGCGGCGAATTTACCATAGCCGATATTCGCAATGTCATCGCTGGCGATCCAAGCCCAGACGGAAAAGGCGTATTGGAAATTAAGCGCGGTATTGAAGTGGGTCATATATTCCAACTCGGCACCAAATACAGCGAAGCCATGAAAGCCACAGTGCTCGATGAGAACGGTAAAGACCGCGCCATGTCCATGGGCTGCTATGGTATAGGAGTGAGTCGCATTGTTGCCGCCGCTATAGAACAGAACCACGATGACAACGGCATTATCTGGCCAGAGTCCATCGCACCGTTCCAGGTCGCTATAGTGCCGATCAATATGCACAAGTCTGAGCTGGTTGCTGAAACCTGCTTGACGCTCTACAACAAACTAGTTAGCGCTGGTTATGAAGTGCTATTTATGGACGAGCCCAAAGCCCGTCTCGGTGGCATGTTAGCGGATATCGAACTGATTGGTATTCCTCATCGAATCGTTATTGGCGATCGTGGTTTGGCCGAAGGGAATATCGAATACCGCAACCGCCGGGAACCAGAAAATAAACATATAGCTATGGATAAGCTGGATGATTTTATTGCCGAGAAAATTACTAAGTAGATATTTATTGTGGCCACAGTGGATTGCTGTGGCCTTGATTCTGCTGTCTATTTCAACCGCCGCAGTGTCTCTCGAGAAACTCTCTGTAGACCCAGCACTTTTATCCCTGCTTAAACAGGCCGCCGCCGAAGCCGATAGCTTTGACGATCAGTATGACGCCCAAGTGTGGCTGGTGGAAAAAGAGCCGGCACTGGCTCGATTAGTTAAAGATCCTGCCCAGCGTATCTCCCTACTAAGGCTCATTCATAGCGAAGCCACTCGCGCGGGACTGTCTCCTGAAATTGTTCTGGCATTAATTGAAGTGGAAAGTCACTTCGATGGTTACGCGGTTTCCTCCGCTGGCGCCCAGGGCATGATGCAAATAATGCCCTTCTGGAAACACGAGATCGGACGTCCAGAAGACAACCTGATCAACATACAAACCAACCTGCGCTACGGCTGTACCATCCTCAAATACTATCTCGACCGAGAGAAGGGTAAATTGGCGGATGCCCTAGCCCGCTATAATGGTAGCTATGGACAATACTGGTATTCAGAGCGGGTCCTCGATAGCTGGGCAAAACACTGGCGCTAGCCTATGATCACCTCTACCGACATCACTACCACCTCTGGGTTACAGCTAATGAGTTCACCCAGAAGCTTTGTTAGACTCTCCAAATATTAATTGGAATTGCCTATGAAAGAGCCCAATAACAGCGTCGAACAGTCTCTTACCGAACAGACGCTGTCACCACAGCAGCTGCGCAAAAAGATTCGCAGTGGCGAGCACAGCGGCAATACCTCCGGGCATTGTAATGGCTACGTGCAGTGTAATTTAGTTATTCTGCCTGCTGATTCAGCAGCGGATTTCCTGCAATTCTGTAAGAGCAACCCCAAACCTTGCCCCCTAATAGCCACATCAGAGCCTGGCGTCTTTAACCTGCCGACACTGGGTCAAGATATTGATATCCGTACTGATATACCAAGCTATAAAGTCTTCGAACATGGTCTTGTGGTCAGTGAAGTCAGCGACATCTCGGCACTCTGGCGGGATGATCTAGTCGCTTTTTTACTCGGCTGCTCCTTTTCATTTGAAGAAGCATTGATTGCCGACGGCCTCGACGTGCGCAATGTCAGCGAAGCAGTCAATGTCCCCATGTACAGAACCAATATAGAGTGCACCCCCGCCGGTCCTTTTACCGGTGAGATGGTTGTTAGCATGCGGCCATTTGTACCAGAAGACGCACTGCGCGCTGCGGAAATTTGTAAACGCTATCCCTCGGTACATGGCGAGCCAATCCATTATGCCAACCCAGAACATATAGGCATTGCTGACATTAACCATCCAGATTTTGGCGATGCGGTAACGATTAAAGACGGCGAGATGCCGCTATTTTGGGCCTGTGGTGTGACACCGCAGGTTGCTTTGGAGGCAGCGAAGTTGCCCTTTTGTATAACCCATAGTCCTGGTTGTATGCTGGTGACCGATTTGAAGAATAGCGATCTTGCGGTGGAGGTTGATTAGCTTTTTGAATTGGAGTTTCTGGTGAACTGGGGGCGATGTTAAAGATAGGCTGGTAGTGAGAGTTTTGAGATCTCTCACATTCGCTCAAGATGACAGCGTTTCAGTATCATGCCAAGTACCTGTCGTCCCGACAGAGCGCAGCGAAGGACGAAAGAACCATTAAGCCAAAAGAACCATCAAGTCAAAAGCGGCATTAACTAAAAAGAAGTATTGAATTGCCTTCAGCATCAATTAGGCTGCGCTTATGATTTGATTTGTTACCGTAAAGCGCGAGGACCTGTTTGAGCGATAGCGAGTTCCGCAGCGTAGGTAACAAAGCAAAACATGCAGTCGATGCTGAAGGCAATTTAATACTTCGCCGCACCGAGCTGTTTTAGAAAGCGCTATCTAATACAAAGCTATCTAATAAAGAGCGATCCAATACAAAGCAACCCGACAACAAACCAGCAGCATTTAGGAACCCAACATGGCACTACTATTAAATTGTGATCTCGGCGAAAGCTTCGGCGCCTGGACCATGGGCCTCGACGACCAAGTCATGCCCCATATAGATCAAGCCAATATCGCCTGCGGTTTTCACGCCGGCGATCCAGTGGTCATCAAAAAGACCCTGCTCTCTGCCAAACGTAATAATGTCATTGTCGGCGCGCACCCCAGCTACCCAGACCTTGCCGGTTTTGGCCGTCGCTCAATGAAACTGCCAGCCATCGAAATCATCGCCATAGTCCAATACCAAATCGCCGCCCTCACCGGCATGGCACAAAACCTCGGTATCCCCGTGACCTACGTCAAACCCCACGGCGCCCTCTACAACGACATGATGGCCAACGGTCATATCCGCAGCGCCATCATGGAAGCCATCGCCGAAACACACCTACCCCTCGCCTTTATGCTTCAGGCGACACCAGAAGCCGAAACCCACCGCGAAGAAGCCAAGATGTTTGGTATCGAGGTTATCTTCGAAGCCTTTGCCGACCGCTGTTACGACGACAACGGCGCCCTCCTCTCAAGAGCCAAAGAAGGTGCAGTACACAGCCGTGAAAAAATGCTCGCACAGGTCCAGCAACTGAAAACCGAAGGCTGCGTCACCACCGTCAGTGGTCACCGCCTTGAACTGCAAGCTGACTCCCTCTGCGTACACGGCGACAACCCAGAAGGCGTCAAAGCCATACAAGAAATTCGTCAGCTCATTAATTCGTAATGCATAGCCTAAAAAACATCTCCATCGCGGGAGAGAATTCTCTGATCGTCTATTTTGGCGATGCGCGTAATCAAATTATTAGCGAGTCAATCGCATCAGAAGTAGCCGCAACCGCCGCACAGCTACGCACCAGTCTCGGCACGCAGCTGATCGACCTCGTGCCCTCCTACGCCTCCCTGCTAGTTATTTACGATCCCTTTAAAACCGATCATCATGCAGTGCGCGCCGCTATTCGCCGTGCACTGGCTGACTCCATAGGTACAGACGTCAGCCAATCCGGAGCATTGGTCACACTGCCGGTTTACTACAGCAACGAGTCAGGACCTGATCTGCAAGCACTGGCTGATAATGCAGGCCTCTCCATTGAAGAAGTCATCAGCATTCACCAGCAATCTGAATACCGTGTTTATGCCATAGGCTTTGCCCCTGGCTTTGCCTATCTTGGCGAACTGGACCCCCGCATAGCCGCACCACGACTCGCCACCCCGCGACAAAAAGTCCCCCGGGGCGCAGTAGCCATTGCCGACCGCCAAACTGCAGTCTATCCAGCAGAGTCTCCAGGCGGCTGGAATCTGATTGGCCTCTGCCCAGCGCTAATGTTCGACCCCAGTGCTGAGCCGAGCATGCCAGTTCAAGTCGGCGATCGGGTGCGCTTTAACGCCATAGACAGAGAAACCTATCTGGGTATGGGCGGCCTCTTATGACGATTAACAGCGGTTTTAAGGTGATTCAGTCAGGTATATTTAGCTTGATTGAAGACGCAGGACGCTTTGGCCAGCACGGTATTGGCCTCACCACTGGCGGCCCCTTGGATAGAGAAGCCTTTCGCTGGGCTAATCGTCTCTGCGGCAATCAGCAAACCGCTGCCGCTATCGAAATCACCGTCGGCGGTTTGGCTTTAGAATCGAAGGTTAATACCACCATTGCCGTCACTGGCGCGACTGTTCCATTGAGTATTAACAAACAATCCCGAGCGCTATGGCAGAGCCATCAAGTGAAAGTCGGCGATCGCATCGAGCTGGGATTTGCCTCATCAGGCAGTCGTGGCTACTTAGCCGTCGCCGGTGGATTCACCATTAATCCTATTTTCAATAGTGCCGCCACAGTGCCCAGAGAAGCCTTAGGCGGATTACATCGCGATGGCACGGCACTGCAAGCCGGGGACTTTGTACCCTGCTCAGAGAGCCTCTCCGCACCTCAGCAGCGCGTACCCGACAGCCACCGTCCAAACTACAGCAGCAACAGCGCAGTCTTGCGAGTGGTACTGGGTTACCAGCAGCAGGCTTTTAGCAATATACATAAACAGCTATTTTTCAGCTCTGAATATCAGGTCACCGAGAGTAGCGACCGCATGGGTTTTAGACTCAAAGGTCCAGGGATTAAATCGACTCTCGACGGCATTCTCTCTGAAGGCATTTGCCTTGGTGCTATTCAAGTACCTGCAGACGGTCAACCCATAGTGCTGCTCAATGATCGTCAAACCATCGGCGGCTACCCCAAACTAGGTTCAGTACTCTCCCTGGATATTGGCAAGCTCGCACAACTCTTGCCCGGAGGTATTCTGCGCTTTGAAGCGATTAGCATAGAGCAGGCACACAATCTATTACTGCTGGATCAACAGCGCTTTGCCGACACTGTTCTGGAACAAGTTGGGCTCGATGAATAATCTGATCCTCAGTACCCATATCGAAAACCTTTTAGTGGCGCGCAACCCCCGAGGCATGCAAACACTGCAGGCCGCGCTGGTACCAGGTTACTATTTGCGCGCCGCCCAGTTAGTGCAGACAGCCAGCACTCTCAGTAATCTCAGCACTAGCGCCAGCACCGTACTAATCGGTACCGGCTTCCCCGTAGCCGGTACCTATGAAACCGATGGACCAGTGGGTGCCATTGCGCTCTATCGCGCCTTAGAAGCCATAGGCATGGATCCTGTACTAGTCTGCGGTGCGCCCCTAGCTGATGCCATCGCCAATGATTACCGCGTGCATAAAATTACTGTAGGTGACCCCGCTGTCAGCAAGGTCGAGGCCGAAAGAGCCTTGGAGCAGCATCAGCCTTCACTGGTAATCTCTATTGAACGTCCGGGCATGGCCGCAGATGGCCACTATTATAATATGCGCGGCGAAGATATTAGTCCTGCCTGCGCCAGCTTCGATTACTTTTTAAGCTTGGCCAGTTGCCCGACGATCGCCATTGGCGATGGCGGCAATGAAATTGGCATGGGCAATGTGGCTACGACCCTCGAACAGCTCAATATTATTCCTTCGGCCACCTGCTGCGACGAACTGCTGATTGCTGACGTATCCAACTGGGGAGCCCATGGTTTGATCGCCATGCTCTCGGTGTTGAGAGAGCAAGATATGCTACTGGGCTGGGATAATTTGGCCAGCCTACAGTATCTCTCAGAGCGCGGAAGTGTCGATGGTGTGACCCGAGAAAACCGCTTAACCGAAGATGGTTTAAGCGCAGATATTAGTGAAAAACTCATTAAAGACCTGAGAAAATTGGGTGGTTTTTGTTGATCTCAGAGTATTTTCGCGGGAATTTCCCAATCGCCATTAAAAAATACCTGACAAGCCACAAATAAAGCCGCTATACAGATTAATTTGCTTTGCGTGCGACCAATCACGCTGATACCCTTTTTCGACGTAAGGCAAAGTGATAAAAAAGACTAATCAAAGCCTCTCAATAAAAGTGGCTAAGTGTCCCACCCCAACAAGGTATGAACATGAGTATTGCATTTCTAGATGGCAGTTACATGCCCATAGAGCAGGCCAAAATATCGCCAATGGATCGCGGATTTTTATTCGGTGATGGCATCTATGAAGTGGTGCCCTCCTATGCTGGGAAAATGGTCGGCTTTGCCCCTCATATAACGCGCATGCAAGAGGGTCTCCAGGCAATCGGCATTCAACTGGACTGGTCGGTAGACGACTGGGCTGAACTCTGTAATCGCTTGATCGCGGAAAATGATGCCGGCAATTTAGGTATCTATCTGCATGTAAGCCGTGGCACCGACACAAAACGCTTTCACGCTTTTCCAGAAAATGTAGCGCCGACTGTGTTTGCCTATACCTTTGAAATAGCCCCGGCACCCATAGCTGACAAAAGTATTGTTAAAGCCAAAAAAGCCTCCACCACCCGCGACCTTCGCTGGGAGCGCTGCCAGATAAAATCCACTGCGCTGCTCGGCAATGTGCTGCACTTTCAGCATGGCTACGCCCAAGGCAGTGACGAGACCCTGCTGTTTAATGCTGACAATCAGCTCACCGAAGCGAGTGCCTGTAATGTCTTTATTGTTAAAAATGGCACCGTGATAACGCCATTATTGGACAATCAAAAACTCCCGGGAATCACCCGACAGATTATTCTCGACGTACTGCGCAACGATGGCCAGATTTGTGTGGAAGAGCGCATAGTCACCATGGATGAGGTCGCCAATGCAGACGAAGTCTGGATTACCAGCTCCTCAAAGGAAATCGCCCCGATCACTGAGATCGACGGCAAGCCAGTTGGCGATGGCACCATTGGCGACATCTGGCTGGCGGCTCAGACGCTCTATTCCGCCGCAAAATTTGATTATTAGGTAACAGCATGTCCAGACCCACCAGAGCAGTTATCGATCTTCAGGCCCTGCGCCACAACTATCAGTTGGCGCAGTCATTGGCTCCCGACTCAAAGACCATGCCCATGGTTAAGGCCAATGCCTATGGTCATGGCGCGGTAAAGGTGTCTCAGGCCCTCAGTGATATTGCCCCAGCCTTTGGTGTTGCCTGTATTGAAGAGGCACTGGAACTGCGCAGCGCCGGAATCAAACAACCGATACTGTTACTGGAAGGCGCCTTTGACGCCGCCGAACTCAAAGTAGCCGCTACCAAAGGCTTCTGGGTGATGGTTGAGAATCATCAGCAAAAACAAGCGATTATTGATGCGGATTTAGCACTGCCTTTAACGGTTTGGCTCGGCGTCGACAGCGGCATGCACCGTCTGGGTTTTCAGCCCGACGAAATCAATGAGATGTATAAAACCCTCAACAGCAGCCGCAATGTTAGCCAACCCATCGTCGTTACCTCGCACTTTGCCTGTGCCGATGATTTGCACAGTGATGCGACCGCTAAGCAAATCGCTACCTTTAAAGCCTGCGCACCAGTTGCGGCAATGCAGAGCCTAGCCAATTCAGCCGCCATTTTGGCCTGGCCCAAAGCCCAGCGGGAATGGCAGCGCCCGGGTTATATGCTCTATGGCAACTCACCCTTTGCTGGACCCCAAGAGAATGCCGATAAGCTGAAGCCGGTAATGTCATTTGAATCTGCAGTGATTTCCCTGCGTAGTATTGCTGCTGGTGAGTCCGTGGGCTACACAGCAAACTGGACTGCCGAGCGAGACTCAACTATCGCCACCATTACCGTTGGCTATGGTGATGGCTATCCGCGCAACGCCAGCAATGGCACGCCAGTGCTGATAAATGGTGTTCGCTACCCGCTCGTGGGCCGCGTCTCTATGGATATGATTACAGTTGACGTTACAGAGTTAAACGACGTTGCCATTGGTGACAAGGCCGTACTCTGGGGCCCAGAGTTGCCGGTCAATGAAGTCGCCAGCTACTGCGGCACCATCGGCTATGAACTGCTCACCCGTATGCCAGGGCGAGTACCTCGCGTTTATTTATAAAACTAGGCTATTCATAAAAATAGATCAGCCCTAGGGATTAATCTTAATCGCCGTCTCAGACTTCACGTCATGGATCACCACATAGGTGTGGGTCTGGCTAATCCCTTTAATCCCAGATAGTTTGCCACCGAGAAAACGCTGGTAATGCTGCATATCCTCCACTCGAATCTTGATCAAATAATCAAAGCCACCAGCCACCAGCTGACATTCCACCACCTCGTCCAATAGCAACATCTGCTGATCGAACAGCGTAATGGCTTCGGTGGTTGTGCTGTCTAACTGCACCTCAATATAGGCGGAGAGTGAGGCATTGGCTCTCACCGGATCCAGCAGCGCCACATATTGGGTGATAAAGCCCTCTTTCTCCAGTCGCTTAACCCGTTCAAGGCAGGGTGTCGGGGTGAGGTTCACCTGCTTCGCCAGCTCTACGTTGGCGATACGACCCTGACGCTGCAATATATTAAGAATCCGTCGATCAGTACGATCAAGATCAGTCACTGTTTTCACTTTTAGCACTCTATTTGGCATTCTATTCGACACTCCATAAACAAAAACCTGAAACAGCATAATAGTCGATAAAAGCTATTTTAGCAGTTCATTTAACTGGAATATTGCGAATTATGGAGACATATACTACCTCATTTAGGCAAGAATGCCACATATTCAACAGCACCTAAACGCGAGTAAGCACCCATGAATCAGACTTCGCTGCGCAATAAAATACGTCATGCCACCCACCAGGATGAGCACCAAGCTGTGACCCAGTTGTTGCACAGTAATCCCCTCTCTGGCGCAACTCGCGAAACTATTTTGCAAGAGTCCCGGGACCTGGTCACTCAGTGTCGAGCGGACAAATCCAGCAGCGGTATATTGGATGCTTTTTTACTCGAGTTTGGTCTCTCAAATGCTGAAGGCGTGGCACTGATGTGTCTCGCTGAAGCCCTATTGCGTGTGCCCGATGCATTAACCGCAGATCGCTTAATTGCCGAAAAAATCAAGGCCGGCAACTGGAACAGCCATCGCAATAAGTCCAAGTCCCTGTTTGTGAATGCCTCAACCTGGGGTTTGATGCTCACTGGCCAGTTGGTGAGTCTCGACGCGGAGATCACGGAAAACACCGACAACTGGGTCAGACGACTCACCGCCAGCGCTGGCGAACCTGTTATTCGCGCTGCAGTAATGCAGGCGATGAAAATAATGGGCGGTCAATATGTGCTGGGACGCGATATTAAAGAAGGCCTCAAGCGCGGCGCCAAACAAAATGACAATAACACTCGATTTTCTTTTGATATGCTCGGCGAAGGCGCACGCACCGATGCCGATGCCCAGAACTATTTAACCGCCTATGCCAGTGCCATTGATAATATAGGTAAAAGTGAAAGCAGCCCTGAGCGCGATGAAGCCACTGATGTAAACAGCGCCAATGGTATCTCGGTAAAACTCTCGGCACTTCACCCACGTTACTATTTTGCCCAGTACGATCTAGTGATGACTGAATTGCTGCCACGCATTAAGCAGCTCTGTGTCCAAGCGGCGAAATACAACATTGGCCTCTCCATAGATGCTGAGGAAGCCTACAGACTTGACATCTCCATGGACATCTTTGAAATCCTCGCCAAAGACAAGGATCTCGATGGCTGGCAGGGACTCGGCTTTGTACTGCAGGCCTACCAGAAGCGCGCACCGGATACCGCCAAATGGCTAATTGGCCTAGCCCGTGAGACTAATCGCCGTTTAATGGTGCGACTGGTTAAAGGTGCCTACTGGGATGCCGAGATCAAACATGCCCAAGAGCTAGGCCTTGCCAGCTATCCTGTATTCACCCGCAAAGCCAATACTGATCTCTGCTACCAGCACTGCGCCGGCATTTTGCTCGATGCTCAGGACGCGATTTACCCACAATTTGCGACCCACAATGCCTACACCGCCACCATGATTCTGAACATTGCCGGGGACCGTCAATTTGAGTTTCAGCGACTTCATGGCATGGGCCATATTCTCTATGACAACCTGAGGCTCTCTATTTCAAAAGCCGCCAACGGAAAAACAGCCACGGCCAAAGTCATTCCAGTACGTGTCTATGCCCCCATTGGCAACCATAGCGATCTGTTGCCCTACCTGGTGCGACGTCTGCTGGAAAATGGCGCCAACAGCTCCTTCGTCAATCGCTTCCTCGATGAACAGACGCCGGTAGAAGAGCTACTTGAAGATAATCGCAAGCAGGTCAATAGCTGCTTCCCCTATCAGCACAAAGGCATTCCTGTTCCTCCGGAAATGTTTAGCGCAGTGGGTGAAGATCGCAAAAATGCCCATGGCATAGATCTAGATTCAGTACAGGAATCAGAGCTGTTATTAGCCCAGGTAGCGAAAACGCCACAGTTGATATCCCAGCCGATTATCGACGGTGTCGCTTTAGACAAACCACTGGAACCCAACTACAGCCCAAGTGATCAGACTCAGCTGATTGGTCACAGCGGCCGTGTCAGCGATGGCGAGATACTCACAGCCCTAGAGTCTGCCCATCAAGCCTATAATGCATGGAACAGCGTAGGTCACGGCGCACGCGCGACAATTCTCGAGAAAGTCGCAGACCTCATGGAGAGAGACTTTGGTGAGTTAATTGGCGTCATCAGCCTTGAAGCTGGACGCACAGTTAATGATGGTATTTCCGAAGTCCGCGAGGCCATCGATTTCTGTCGTTACTACGCAGTGCAAGCCAAATCATTCCAAGGCTTAACCGGACGCGGCGTATTCTTCTGTATCAGTCCGTGGAACTTTCCCTTCGCCATTACCGTCGGTCAAATTGCCGCGGCCCTGGCAGCGGGTAATACAGTACTGGCCAAACCCGCAGCGCAGACACCGGCCATTGCCGCCATTGCCGTGCGCCTTTTCCACGAGGCCGGCGTTCCAGGCGAAGCCTTACATTTGCTGCTTGGCAGTGGCTCCCAGATCGGCAACCTAGTGCTCACCGACAGCCGTATTAAGGGTATTTCCTTCACTGGTTCCACAGGCACTGCACAGCATATCAATCAACAGCTAGCCAAACGCAACGGCCCACCGATTCCCTTTATCGCTGAAACTGGCGGCCAAAACTGTATGGTCGTGGACTCCAGCGCCCTGCCAGAACAGGTAGTGGATGACGTAATCATGTCAGCCTTCCAAAGTGCCGGACAGCGCTGCTCAGCCCTCCGCGTATTATTTGTCCAATCCGATATAGCCGACAATCTGCTGCACATGCTGAAAGGCGCCATGGCCTCACTGAAGGCCGGTGACCCACGCTTACTCAGCAGTGACCTGGGGCCAGTGATCGATTCCGGGGCACAGAAAGAACTCCAGTCTCATATAGATCGCATGAACCGCGAAGCTAAATTGATTGCAAAAGTCGAATTGGATAGCAGCTGTGCCAATGGCAGCTTCATCGCACCCCATGCCTTTGAAATTGATTCCCTCGACGTGCTGACAGACGAAGTCTTCGGCCCAATACTTCATGTGGTTCGCTTTGATTCTGATCAGCTGGGCAAGGTGATTGAACAGATTAACAACACCGGCTTTGGTCTTACCCTAGGCGTTCACAGCCGCATTCAGGCCTTTGCACAGAAAGTATTTAGCAACACCATCGCTGGCAACACCTATATTAATCGCAACATGGTTGGTGCCGTGGTTGGGGTTAACCCATTCGGCGGTCGCGGGTTATCCGGCACAGGTCCAAAAGCCGGCGGACCCAACTATATGCTGCGCTTCTCACAAGCGGATATTCCAGAGACTACAGGCCGATCATTTGACGTAGTTATCAATGACTCTAAAACAGATCATGGAGCCTTAGTATCAGACGCCCAAAAGGCACTGAAAAAATGGCAGTCTACCTCAATCGACTCAAGGCTAATTATTCTGCAGCAGGTCGCCACAGACCCATCCTGGCTCCAGCAGATTGATGCAGTTGCCAGAGAGACTCTGGCCAACCCAATCGAACTTCCGGGCCCCACCGGCGAAGACAATCGACTGTCAGTTCAAGGCCGCGGTGTGGTGGTAGTTGTTATTACTCCCCAGGACCAATTCGCCCATGCAGAGAAACAAATTGCCAGCGCCCTACTCTGTGGCTGCCCGGTCATTGTTACCGCTGACGGCTGCCATCAAGACGATTTACTTAGCCTGCGGGATAAATACGGCAAAGCGGGCCTAGCGAAAAACTTGCTGCAATTTGCAGCCCTAGATAACCTTACCGGTCTGGTTTTGGATAATCAGGTGGAGGGCATAGTCACCAACAGCCTGAATACCGATAGCTCAGACCTCAGGCAAGCGATGGCAAAACGCACTGGGAGTATTATCCCACTGATTGAATGGCCCCAGCGGGACCAAGATTACAGCTATCACTGGCTGCTGTGGTTTTTAAGTGAGCGCACGCGCACAGAGAATTTAGTTGCTCGTGGCGGTAATACGAAGTTGTTTAATCTAGAGGAATAAGAAGGAATAAGAAGGAATAATTTTGCCGACCAGGCTTTTTGATTAAGTGGCTTCTTTATATAAAAGGGCTTTTTTAAAAAGCCTAGAACCGCCACTCATTGCGCGATGAAAAACCATCGGCATTGTTAATAAAGCGTAAAAAGGTCGGCGTTAGACGAAAAAAATGGCTCTTACCAAAGGCCGCACCAATGCGTTTTTCCTGTTCGTTAGCCGGATTGTCGATCAGCGCTTTCACTTCAGGGAAACGCTGAAAATAACGTGCCGCAGCGGCGGCTCTGTGAGCCTCATCAACCTGACTGATATCCGCTTCCATCTGCACACCGCAAATACCCAACCAATCGCCTTTGTAGTCGCTGTAGATCGATGCAGCAATGCGACCATCTTCAGGCAAACTGGCAATATGCCGGGTCGACGATGAGGAGAGGAAATAGAGATTTAAATCCTCGTCAGCCACATAGAGAACGGGCGCAGTCCAGGGCCCTTGGTCATCATTGACCGATAGAGTCAAAACCGACTCTGACTGCAGAAAAACCCTTAATGGAGCGGTATCAGCCGCCATTAACTGCCCTGCCCTTGCCAGCGTTTCAAACTGGCAGTCTCAACATCAAATAGATCCAGCACCCGAGCCACGGAGTGATTGATAATATCGTCCACGCTTTGCGGGTTGGTATAAAACGCCGGTGATGGCGGACAGATAATTGCTCCGTATTGACTGGCCTTAAACATCAGTTCGCAGTGGCCAGTGTGTAAAGGCGATTCACGAGGCACAATAACCAGCCTGCGGCGCTCTTTGAGAATGACATCAGCAGCGCGAATGAGCAGATTATCAGCATAGGAATTAACGATTCCAGAGAGGGTTTTCATCGAGCAGGGAACCACAATCATACCGGCGGTTTTAAATGAACCACTGGCGATGGTGGCGCCGATATTTTTGTTGTTATGTACTTCGTCCGCAAGAGCTTCAACATCTTCCACAGCCCAATCAGTTTCGATACCAATATTCATGCGCGCCGCTTGGCTCATCACCAGGTGGGTTTCGATCTCAGGCTTGTCAGCGAGCATCTGCAGCATGCGAATGCCGTAAATAACACCACTAGAGCCAGACATGCCAATAATTAGTCGCATAGAAGTTCCTTGCTAGTTTGGCAGTATTTTGCCCTGTTTAGAGAAGCCTGGGTAGTGATAAGTTTGAGATCATTGGACTTCGCTTTGGGTGAACTGTGTTTGCTGTCATTCCAACCCGCAATACCCCGTTATCCCAACCCGCAATACCCTGTCATCTCGACCGCAGTGGAGGGATCTCAACCAGCAGGCAGGATTATCAGGCACGCTCATCGCAACGCCTGCCCTGACTGTCGCTTTAGCTTTGCGCTGCCTGAGCTATTAACGCACTGTTCGGGAAATATAAGCTCGCTTACACCAATTCATACCAGAGAAAAACCTATGCTACCCAGCTCACCGCTATTTTCCTTAGTCGTCATGTTTTCCAATGCAAAAAAGTTAAGCTTGGTTGTCTTATGCAGCGCCTTGATGGCCTGTGGTGGTGGCGGATCGTCTACAACTCCAGATCTGGCGAATCAAGAGCCCGTGATTGATGAGCCTGTTGTCGAAGAGCCTGTTATTGAAGAGCCTGTTATTGAAGAGCCTATTATTGAAGAGCCTATAACTGAAGAGCCAGCTGTAGAACAGCCGGTTGAAGAACCAGTCACAGAGCAACCTGACCCTCTATCAACTCAATCTGCTTCCGCAGGTACAGGCAAAATAGCGGGCGTCAATATTTGGCAACTGCCTAACTCCCCTGACGGTGATCGTCCCGATCAATGCTGGCTAGCGGTGGGTTCTGATGCCAACGGTGAAATTTACATCTCCGGCCATGACCACCAGACTAACTCCATGCTCTATCGTATGTATCAATCGGATAATACAGTGCGCTGGATTGGTGATGCGCGCACCGCCTCTGAAGCGGCGAATAATTGGGACAACGGCGAGACCGCAGAGAAGTTTCACACCCGCCCCATTCATCACGACGGTGAAGTCTATGTAGCCACACTGGACAAGTCCGGGATGGATGATGGCTTTCGCACCACTAGAGGCTTTCATTGGTACAGCTACAAAATTAGTCAGAATAGATTCTATGATTTGAGCGCCACCGAGACTAACGGCGTTGGCGCAGATACCCTGCAACTGGCCACTATTCAAATCGATCCAGTGAACAACCTCCTCTATGGCATGTCGATACCAGAAAATAAGTTGGTGCGCTATGACATAGCCGAAGGCACCACCACTGTGCTGGGCAAACCTGATCAGTGGACTGGTTATTTCTACACCAACCGCTTTATGTGGGTCGACTCTCGTGGGCGGGTTTATATTACTGGCGGTTCATCGAGAGGCCAGTGGAACAAGGGTGAGTCTTCCGATATTTTCGATCATGTCTGGTACTACGATCCAGCCACCGGCTTTGGTGAACTGCCGGAGTTTGAACTTCAGGGCCCCAACTCAATGGAAATTGGTCAGTGGGATCGCGAGCACAAGAACCTCTATACCAGTGACGACCAAGGCAATATTTATCGCTTTAACGATGCCGCTGCCAGCTGGACATCTCTCGGCCAGCCAGAATTCTTAAACTCACAAAAAACGTGGATTTTCCAACTCTCCGCCGATGAGGAGAAGATTTATATTGGACGTAGCGACGGTTCACAGCCCAATGCAATTTATGAATATGATATTGCTACTAGAAACACTGTTGAATTACTTAAAATGACCGATCTCGATGATGATGCGGCGGCCGAGGCGTTTATTACCGGCTATGACTCTTGGGACAGCAAAGGCAGTTTTTATATTGCTAGCTTTAGCATGTATGACAACGACAATGTCTACATGCTCGGTATTAACCCAGTGGAAATCAAGGTTGCAAAAGGTCTGCTTTCTCAGCGCATAGAAGTAACAGCGTCGATGGAAAATGGCGGCAATATTCGCGTTACTCGCAGCGGCTCAACCACTGCCCCTCTCGATGTTTTATACGAAGTGAGAGGGTCAGATAGTGCAGGAAATTGGGTGACTACAGGCTATGGAGAACTGACTATTGCGGCACAGCAGAGCGGTTTCAGTATTGATCCTTTAGGCCTAGATTTGCCTACTGGAAGCTCGGCGATAGCATTCGATTTTGTGGTGGTGCCAGACGGCAATGATTATCTGGTGGGTGATCAGACTAGAGTGGCATTTTTACAGTAGTGAGCGAAGTGGTTATCGAGACCCCTCGTCGCTGCGCTCTGTCGGGATGACAAGGTATTCGGCCGTTATGACAATGTATTATGCGGCCCGAATAACCCACTAGCTAGTCATCCTGAGCGAAGCCGAAGGATCTCCTGCCGACGGCTTCAGCCCCTACAAATTATCCA
>Ga0307488_10002068_pt1 | contig 16961 bp, 15 predicted proteins | sample SB02metaG_FD_202248 | JGI IMG/M metagenome (GOLD analysis project Ga0307488, IMG submission 202248) | Sea-ice brine microbial communities from Beaufort Sea near Barrow, Alaska, United States - SB 0.2 | ecosystem: Environmental > Aquatic > Marine > Coastal | place: USA: Alaska | collected... | reverse complement strand
GGGCGGTTCGAAATAACAGTCAGGGTAACTCAACCCATTTATGTCATCCCGACAGAGCGAAGCGACGAGGGATCTCCTTGCGTAATAGAACACCAAACCAACAGACCAAAAAAATGGCCACAACTGATATCGAGTTGCGGCCACCGGTTGGCTCTTACGTTGAGCCTGAAACAGGACAAATTCCTGTTTAATTTCTATTGATGTTGCTTACTCTTATCTTTTGGTTCTTCCTATTAAGTTTAATTCTTGGCGCAAAGCTGTCTTATAAACTTGCCGCCTTTTGCTGGAATGAGTGCTGATTGAACCCATTCCAATAATCTTCCTTGCCTTCTCGCCAACCTCGTGACCAATGAAAGGCCATTACTGAGTTTTCTTGATAGGGAATGGCTGCGAGGGTGCGGCCTTGAACTGCGGCCTGATAACCTTTTACAAACGAACGGTGTTCCTGATCTCTTTTATGTTTTTTCACTTATATCTCCTAACAGTTTATTTCGTAAACTGACACTCAGCTTGAAAAACGTGCTGAGAGCAGTTTTTATCAAACAAAATTGTACAAAGAGCGATAGAATGAGCGCCTTTCGAAACGCTGAACCCAGTTCATCAAATTCTGTCGACTCTGTCGAAGATTTTGTTAGTCTATCAAGACTGCGTTTTAATCCTCAAAGTAATAAAAAAGCGATAAAAGGATCCTATTTGTGTCATCAGTTGATCATGCTTGGCTAGCCACTTGCCCTAAAGGGCTCGAGCAGTTGCTCGCCCAAGAGTTACTGGCCCTGGGCGCAGAGAGCACCAAAGAAACTGTTGCAGCAGTGCATTTCATAGGCACCCGAGAGTTAGCCTATCGCGCCTGCCTCTGGTCGCGTCTGGCCAACAGAATACTGATGCCACTGCACAGCTTTAGCCTGGATGAGGAAGATCAACTCTACCAAGAATGTTTGGATATCCCCTGGGAAGAGCACTTCTCCCATGAGCAAACCATTGCCATCGATTTTATCGGCACCTCTCGCCTAGTCGACAACACCATGTATGGCTCCCAGCGGGTTAAAGATGCTGTGGTTGACCGTATCCGTCGCGAAGAGGGCGAGCGCCCCAATGTGGATACCAAGAATCCAGATATCCGCATTCAGGTGCGTCAGCACAAAGGCCAGGTCACCGTATCCTTGGATATTTCAGGAGAGAGCCTCCACCGTCGCGGCTATCGCAGCGGGCAGGGCAGTGCACCGATTAAAGAGAACCTCGCCGCCGCACTATTAATGCGTTCCAACTGGCCCGAGATGATGAAAAACGGCGCCGCACTGCTCGATCCCATGTGCGGTAGTGCGACATTGCTTATTGAAGGCGCGATGATGGCGGCAGATATTGCCCCCGGCCTATTGCGTGAGCGCTTTGGCTTCACCGATTGGAAACAGCACGATCAAGAGCTGTGGCAGTCGATCTTCGACGAAGCCGAGCAGCGCAAAGTTGCCGGACTCGAAGCGTTGGAACTGGATATCCGGGGTTACGATGCCAATACACGGGTACTGGAGTTCGCCACCTTAAATATTGAAAAAGCCGGCCTAGATGAACATATTCGTCTGGCTCACAAACCTATAGATCAGTTTGGCAAGGCCACGGCTGACTATGGCTTACTACTCACCAACCCTCCCTATGGCGAGCGTCTCGGTGATGTGGACGGCTTGAAACCGATCTATCAGAAGTTGGGTGCGGTACTGCAGAAGAACTTCCAAGGCTGGAAGGCAGCTGTATTTACCGGCAATGTTGAGCTCGGTCGCGAGACTGACCTAACGCCCACCAAGCAGTATCAGCTGTTTAACGGCACCATCCCCTGTAAGTTGTTGGTCTTTGAAGACCTCACCTCACGTTCGGCAAAAATCGAAGAGCGCTTAAATAAGCCGGCCCCGGCTCAGGAGCTCACCGAAGGCGCCAAGATGGTGTACAACCGCTTGGTGAAAAATCAGCGCAAACTCAATGGTTGGTTAAACAAAACCGGTGTCACCTGTTATCGAGTTTACGATGCGGATATCCCTGAGTACTCCGTTGCCGTGGATATCTATGAAGATTCGGTGCACGTCCAAGAATACCTGCCGCCCAACACCATCGAAGATAAAATCGCCCGTGAGCGCTTTGCCGAAGTTAAACAAGCGGTTAAAGAATTTGCCAAGGATGCCCCTGGCCATATTCACTACAAAGAGCGCCGTCGCCAGAAGGGCGACAGTCAGTACGAGCGCTTTAATGAAGGCCCCAGTGACACTATTACAGTCTATGAAGGCGAAGCGCAGTTTGAAGCTAACCTCTCAGACTACCTGGATACCGGCCTATTTCTCGATCACCGTCCAGTGCGCCGTATGGTCACCGAACTGGCCAAAGGCAAAAGCCTGCTCAACCTGTTCTGTTATACCGCAGCTGTCTCTGTGCAGGCAGCATTGGGTGGCGCTAAGAGCAGCCTCAGTATCGATATGTCCAACACCTATCTGGACTGGGCCCAGCGCAACTATGATCTGAATAATATCAGTGCCAAAAATCACCATCTGCTGCGCGCTGATTGCCTGAAGTGGCTGGAGACTGATGGCGAAAAATACGATGTGATCTTCCTCGATCCACCGACATTCTCCAACTCGAAAAAGATGGACGAGGTCTTGGATGTTCAGCGTGATCACGGCGATTTGATTCGTAACTCAATGGCCAAACTCGCTGACGATGGCGTATTGATCTTCTCCAACAACTTCCGCAAATTTAAAATGGATGAATTGGTCACGCGACAGTTTAATGCCGAGAATATAACCCCCCAAACACTGGATATCGACTTCGAGAGAAACCCGCGTATTCACAATGTCTGGCGCATTACTCGACGCAGCACCTTCGGTTAATACAAACATAGTTGCAGGGCCCTAAGAGGCCCTTAAGAGGCCTAGAAAGCCTATCCCCAGAACGTAATTGCAGGCTAGTTATAGAGTAGTTACAGGCTAGTTATAGAGTAGTTACGTTCTGTCTATTTTCCCTGACGACATGCAAAGCCCGCGCCTCAGACAAAACTTATAGTTAAGTCACATAAAAGCCAATTCCATAAACAGAAGAGCTTGTGACATGCACAAAAATCAACAGGCCGAAATCGCCTATCAAAATTACCACAAACTTTTAAAAAGCTACTTTAGGCGACATCGCGTCAATGAAAATGACGTTGACGACCTGTTGCACGACGTATTTATCAAGTTAATGCGTGCCACCCGCAATGATGAAGTACTGTTCTCAAAACCCTATCTGTTTACCACCGCTTACACCGTCATGGTTGATCACTTTAACAAGCAGAAAAATACCCATAACCATCATGTTCATATTGAAAATGCAGGGTTTGAAGAAGTGGTTATGCACGCCTCAAACGCTGCTGTGAATTCCCCAGAAGAACATTATGAGGCAGAAAAGCTACATAAAATGATTCAATATTGCCTTGGAAAACTAAGCCCAGTTCAGCGGGAAGTCTTCTACCTGTGCAAGTTTGATAACTACTCGTTGCGAGAGGTATCAGAGCGCAGAGGCGTCTCGGTCAGCAGCACAGAGAGATCACTCTACAAAGGAATAGCGGCACTCAAAGTCTCATTGGGGATGGCCGCATAACTGTTTTGGGGTGACGACCTTTGCCCACCTACTCAGTTTGGTGGGTGCCAGTAGCTAGCTCAGGATGGTGACTATATGTGCAGATAGGTAATGGTGTAAAACATACAGCGACAATCTCTAGCGGTTTAGCTCGTGCCGCCACATTCTGATCTAGACTAGTGAGAAACGTTCTCGACACAGCTGTCTTGTCTATAGTGCACTTGCCTATAGTGGCCTTGTCGAGAACAAAAACTATAAAAAAATCCAATAAGTTGTTTGGCCAATATTGTCATGGCATTGGGGGAGACGAAATTATTTACTAGTCCATGGAGGATGACTGTAATGTCTTGTCAAAATACCCAAGCTAAAGCAGCGTTAGAAACCAGCTATTCCAAAGGCCCCACAGACACTATCCTTTGTGATCAGACCATAGGTCAATACTTTGATCACATCGTCGCCAAATTCCCCAATCAACCTGCTTTAATTTCTAGCCATCAGGGCATTCGTTGGACCTATAGCGAATTCCAAAATCAGATTAATCGTTTAGCCACCGGCCTACTGGCACTGGGTATTAAGCCCGGTGATCGTGTTGGTATTTGGTCGCCCAACTGCGCAGAGTGGTATTTAACCCAAATTGCGACAGCCAAAATCGGGGCGATTATGGTCTGCGTTAATCCCGCTTACCAAACCTATGAGCTTGAGTACGCCCTTAATAAGGTTGAGTGCAAAGTGATAGTGACAGCTGATCGTTTTAAAAAGAGCGATTATCTGCACATGCTCAACCAATTGGCGCCAGAGCTGGCTGGTTGTGAACCCGGGCAATTGATGGCACAAAAGCTGCCCCACCTGACCACGGTGATTCGTCTCGGGAACGAGAACACTCCAGGTATGTTTAACTTTGATGCGGTGTGTTCAATGGGTGGGGAAGCTGAAGCTAAGGGATTAGAAGCTTTAAAAGCGGCACTGAACTGCAAGGACCCGATCAATATTCAATTTACCAGTGGTACCACGGGCAGTCCCAAAGGTGCCACCCTCAGCCATCATAATATTCTTAACAATGCCCAAATGTGCGCTAAGGGTATGCGTCTCACCGAAAATGACAAGCTCTGCATCCCAGTGCCGCTGTACCATTGTTTTGGCATGGTGATGGGCACCCTAAGTTGCATCGCCAACGGCGCCTGTGCGGTCTTCCCCGGTCCGTCTTTCGATCCGGAGGAAACCCTCGCGGTGGTCGAAAAAGAGGGCTGTACCGGTTTGCACGGTGTACCCACCATGTTTATTGCCCAGTTGGAACATCCGCGATTTGCAGACTTCGACTTGAGTACCTTACGCACGGGCATTATGGCCGGTGCCACTTGTCCTGTAGAGGTGATGAAGCGCGTGCAGTCCGATATGAGTATGACCGAGGTACTGATCGGCTATGGGCAGACGGAATGCAGTCCTCTTAACCATCTAACCTCTCCAGATGACCCACTGGCTAAGCGCGTTGAGACGGTTGGTCGGGCTGTTGAGCATCTGGAGGTCAAGATTATTGATGACAAGGGCGCTATTCTGCCCATAGGCCAGAAAGGTGAAATATGCGCCCGTGGTTATGCGGTGATGCACGGTTACTGGAACGATCAAGAGAAGACCACGGAGACCATTGATGCCGAGGGGTGGTTGCACTCAGGTGATATTGGCATTATGGATACTGACGGCTATACCCAGGTGGTGGGTCGTATCAAAGATATGATTATCCGTGGTGGCGAGAACATCTATCCTCGGGAAGTGGAGGAGTTTCTGTATACCCATCCGAAGATTAAAGAGGTGGCTGTGTTTGGTATTCCTGATGAAAAATATGGCGAGCAGGTCTGCGCCTGGATTAAACCTCAGGATGGTGCGGTGCTCACCGCTGAAGAAGTCAAAGGTTTCTGTAAAGGTAGAATTTCGCACTTCAAAACCCCCCATTTGATTAAACTAGTCGAGAGTTATCCGATGACGGTGACCGGCAAAATTCAGAAGTTTAAAATGCGTGACTTGATGGTTGAGAGGCGTAGGACTGTAAATTGCGTGGCGGTTTAGCCTTGCAAGGCGCATTGAGTTGCATCACCATAACTCGCCTATCAATGATGAGATTAGAGCTTTGGATCAGGTATTAACTCTTTATACGGGCGCTAATTGCCATCTCTGTGAGCAGGCTAAGGCGCTGCTCTATCCTTTATTATCTGAACGAGGCATGCGGTTGGTGGAGGTTGATATCCATCAGGATGGCGAGTTAAAGGAAAAATATGGGATTCGTATTCCGGTTGTGTTGCTGGCTAATGGTGAGGAGAAGGGCTGGCCGTTTACTGCGGCGCAGATTGGGCGGTTGTTGGAAGTTTGAGATCCCTCGTCGCTGCGCTCTGTCGGGATGACAATTAAGAGGGCTCTGTCGGGATGGCAAATAGGAACTTTTGGCGGAATATCAAAGTATGTCATCTCGAACGAATGTGAGAGATCTCGGGGTAGTGGAAATGAGATCCCTCGTCGCTGCGCTCTGTTGGGATGACAGTTAGGAGGGCTCTGTCGGGATGACACAAGAGCCAAATCGACTACTTAAACCGCGCCACATAAGAATCCAGAGCATTGGCAAACTCCATCCGATCCTTTTGGGTCAACGGCGGCGGACCACCACCCACCTGCACACCACTGTTGCGCATACTGTCCATAAAATCTCGCATATTCAGCCGCGCTTTAATATTTGCCTTGGTATACAGCTCGCCTCGTGGATTCAGCGCCTTGCCACCCTTATCAATCACCTCAGCGGCCAGAGGTATATCCGCCGTAATCACCAGATCATCCGCTTCCACCAACTCCACAATACGGTCATCCGCCACGTCAAAGCCAGAGCTCACTTGAATACTCCGCACTGTGGGTATCCTCGGTATGTTCAATGCTTGGTTGGCGACCAAGATCAGTTCGATACCTGTCCGTTGAGACAGTCTATAGAGAATATCTTTAATCACTGTTGGGCAGGCGTCGGCGTCCACGTAAATTTTCAAAGGCTATTCTCGATCCTAAAATAGGGTGCGTTTATAGATTGATACTGCCTGCATTGCAAGCAGCGTGTTGCGGTTCTACCTGACGAAAAAGAGCCGCGATGGAACGCCATCGCGGCTCTTTTTCGTCATGGTGCTACTTATTGACGTTATACCATTACTTCAGATCAAACCTGTCGGACTGCATCACTTTCACCCATGCTTTGACAAAGTCATTGGCAAATCTTTTCTTTGCATTGTCAAAGGCATAGCTTTCAGCGATTGCGCGCAGCTCGGTGTTTGAGCCAAAGATTAGATCGACTGGTGTCGCTGTGTAGAGCAGCTCGCCTGTTTTACGGTCTACGCCTTGATAAAGGCCTTCACTGTCTGACTTTTTCCATACCGTGGACATATCTAGCAAATTGACGAAGAAGTCATTGTTCAGGGTACCTGGCTTGTCTGTAAATACACCGTGCTTGGAGCCGTCTGCGTTAGCATTAAGCGCGCGCATACCACCAAGCAGTACCGTCATTTCTGGGACAGTCAGATTCAGTTGCTCAGCTTTATCAACCAACATTTCTGTAGGGGAGTTATAGGCTTCACTGGCATTAAAGTAGTTACGGAATGCATCGGCTTGTGGCTCGAGTAATCCAAACGACTCAATATCGGTGTTAGCCTGAGTCGCGTCTCCGCGGCCAGACTGAAATGGTACTTCAAGCTTGATGCCTGCGTCCCGTGCTGCCTGTTCAACTGCAGCGGCACCACCCAGAACAATCAGATCGGCGAGGGAGACTTTATTCATGCCAAAATCATTTTGAATCTCGGTTAGTTGGCCGATCACCTTAGCCACTTCCTGCGGGTTGTTTACCGCCCAGTCTTTCTGTGGTGCCAGTGCGATTCGCGCACCATTAGCGCCACCGCGTTTGTCGCTGGCTCTGAAGGTAGAGGCAGAGGCCCATGCAGTGCGCACCAGTTCTGCTGTGGTAAGGTCGGAGGCGAGAATGCGCTTTTTAAGCATTTTGACTTGGCGACCACTTAGCGGTTTGGCTTTTGGTGCAGGTACTGGATCTTGCCAGATAAACTCTTCGCTGGGCACGTCGGCACCCAGATATAGAGCCTTGGGGCCCATATCACGATGGGTTAGCTTAAACCATGCTTTGGCAAATGCGAGCTGGTATTCGTCAGGGTTAGCGAGAAATCGCTCGGCAATTTGCTTGTACTGCGGGTCATATTTAAGTGCCAGATCTGCAGTGGTCATAACCGGTGCATGAAATTTACCCTCTACATGGGCGTCAGGCACAGAGTTCTGCAGTGACGCATCTGTTGGGATCCATTGAATTGCACCGCCTGGGCTGTGGGTCTGCTGCCAGTCAAAGTTGAGCAAGTTGGAAAGATACAGCGTAGTCCATTGTGTCGGAGCCTGAGTCCAAGCGCCTTCCAGGCCACTGGTTACAGTGTCTTCTGAATGGCCTTTGCCGCAACTGTTTTTCCAACCCAGCCCCTGAGCTTCAATGGCCGCTGCACCAGGCTCTTTGCCAACACATTTTCCCGGTTTATGGGCGCCGTGCATTTTGCCGAAGGTATGGCCGCCAGCAACTAGGGCTACAACTTCTTCGTCATTCATGGCCATGCGATTGAAGGTCACGCGAATATTGTTGGCTGATCCTACTGGGTCTGGAACACCTCTTGGGCCCTCTGGGTTTACATAGATCAAACCCATATGGGTAGCGCCTAAAGGACGTTGCAGCTTGCCGTCTTTACTGTGGCGATCGCTGGCCAGCATTTCAACTTCTGGTCCCCAATAAACCACATCTGGCTCCCAGTCATCTGTGCGGCCACCGGCGAAGCCGTAGGTTTTAAATCCCATATTGTCCAATGCTACAGTGCCTGCCAGAATCATTAGGTCGCCCCAGGATAGAGCCTGACCATACTTTTGCTTTATCGGCCACAATAGACGTCGTGCCTTATCCAGATTGCCGTTATCTGGCCAGCTGTTGAGTGGGTCAAAGCGCTGCTGTCCGCCGTCACCGCCGCCGCGACCGTCTAAGGTGCGGTAGGTGCCAGAGCTGTGCCATGTCATACGCATAAAGAATGGGCCGTAGTTGCCGTAGTCTGCTGGCCACCAGTCTTGAGATTCGGTGAGCACAGCATTGACATCTTGTTTGATCGCGGCCAAATCCAATGCACTGAATTCTTTGGCATAGTCAAAGTTTTCACCCAGTGGATTCGAGCGAATGTCATGGTCGCGCAAAGGCGACAGATCAAGTTGGTCTGGCCACCAAAAGTCGTTGGTTTTTACCTGCTCTGCAGCGCTAGCTTGGATAGCGATTGTTGTCGCCAATACAGCTGCCAGTGCACTTGTTATTACATGTCGTGTTTTCATATTAGCTCCTTAAGCTTAGTTGTTAGCATATCTGCGATAGTCGAGTGATAGGGTCACTCTGTCTCCATACCGGTGTTGATAAGTGCGATGGAATAGTGCGTGTTGGGGGGCCTGTTATCGAGTTAGTTGCCAGTAAATGTCTTAAACGCGCTGTTGCCTAACCTTTGAAGACAATATAAGCCCATCTCATAATTCGGTAAAGTTAATAGATTGTATTGTTATGTTCTATTTAATAGATTGATCTGGGGCCGTAAGATCAATTTTTATGGGGCTTTTATTCGTAAAGAATAGCAGCAAGGTAATAAAGTTACCGGCTATGATAGCGCCGTGCTTTTTAAAGTCGCCGGTTGATAAAGCCGCTAAAAGATTTGCCTGGTTTACTGCGCCGCTTGTAACTACGGCGGTTCAGGGTAAACTGCGCTTTGGTTAAATTTAACGCATGTGGCCTTTGGTATAGGTCACCACTGGAAAGGAAAAGACAATGCCCGCGATTACCCTCCCTGATGGATCCCAACGTATTTTCGACAACCCTGTTTCTGTAGCCGATGTGGCTGCGGATATTGGCGCCGGTCTGGCCAAAGCGACACTGGCTGGTGTGGTTAATGGTGAGGTGGTTGATGCGTCCTACCTTATAGAGCAAGACTCGAGTCTAGCGATTGTTACCGATCGCTCCGATGAGGCGCTGGATATTATCCGTCACTCCTCGGCTCACTTGTTGGCTATGGCGGTTAAACAGTTGTTTCCAGCAGCTCAGGTGACCATTGGTCCGGTAATTGAAGATGGCTTCTATTACGACTTCGCATTTGAGCGCGCCTTTACCCCGGAAGATCTCGAGGCTATCGAGGCGCGCATGACTGAGCTTGTGAATCAGAATCACAGTATCAGCCGTGAAGAGTGGAAGCGCGATGAAGCCGTGGAATTCTTTAAGAGCATTGGTGAGGAATACAAAGCTGAAATTATTGCCAGCATTCCCGCTGATCAGGCCATTGGCCTCTACCGTCAGGGCGACTTTATTGACCTCTGTCGAGGACCTCATGTTCCTTCCACTGCAAAACTGTCTGCCTTTAAACTAACTAAGGTTGCCGGTGCTTACTGGCGTGGCGACAGCAACAATGAAATGTTGCAGCGTATTTACGGTACTGCCTGGACGAATAAGAAAGAGCTCAAGGCCTATATTAATCGTCTGGCGGAAGCCGAGAAGCGCGATCACCGCAAGATCAATAAGAAGCTCGATCTCTACCATATGCAAGATGAGGCGCCTGGTTCGATCTTTTGGCATCCCAAGGGTTGGAGCATTTACAGCGCCATTGAAGAGTATATGCGCGGCAAACAGCGCGCCCAGGGCTACCAGGAAATTAAGACACCACAGATTGTTGATATGAGTCTGTGGGAGAAGTCGGGGCACGCGGATAAGTTTGGCGACGGTATGTTTAGCCTTCAGACCGACGATCGCAACTATGCGATTAAGCCAATGAACTGTCCCTGCCATGTGCAGGTGTTTAATCAGGGCCTAAAAAGCTACAGAGATCTGCCTCTGCGTCTGGCTGAGTTTGGTTCCTGCCACCGCAATGAGCCATCAGGATCACTCCACGGCATTATGCGTGTGCGCTCCTTTACTCAGGACGATGCCCATATCTTCTGTACTGAAGAACAGATTCAGCCAGAAGTGTCGCAGTTTATCGATTTCCTTCATGAGGTCTATGCAGACTTTGGTTTCGATGAAATTATCTATCGTCTCTCTACTCGACCTGCTGAGCGAGTGGGTTCCGATGAAGATTGGGATCGTGCAGAAGAGGCATTGGGTCAGGCTCTAGATGCAAAAGAATTACCTTGGCAGGAGCTGCCAGGAGAGGGCGCTTTTTACGGTCCCAAGATTGAGTTCTCATTAAAAGACTGTATCGGTCGAGTTTGGCAGTTGGGAACCATTCAAGTGGACTTTTCCATGCCCGGTCGTCTCGATGCGCAGTATGTTAGTGAAGATGGTTCGCGCAAGGTTCCGGTGATGTTGCACCGAGCCATTTTGGGTTCTTTTGAGCGATTTATCGGTATTTTGATCGAACAGTACGAAGGCGCGTTTCCGTTTTGGTTAGCGCCCGAACAGGCCGTTGTGGCCAATATTACCGATGCTCAGGCCGATTATGCGCAAGAAGTTGCCAAAACACTGCAAAATAAAGGCTTTAGAGTGAATTGTGACTTGAGAAACGAGAAGATCGGCTTTAAAATCCGCGGTCATTCTATGCAGCGAGTCCCATTCATTCTCGTTGTTGGTGATAATGAAAAAGAATCGCGCACGGTGGCGGTCCGAACTCGAGATGGAAAAGACCTTGGCAGCTTGCCGCTGCAACAGGTTGAAGACATGTTTACCTCTGAGACGGAACGACGCGTGCGTATTTGTGTTGAAACGGAGTAAAGCTTATTAAAAAAGACAGCAAACGGGCACGTCTAAACGAAAATATTACGTCCCCGGAAGTTCGATTGGTTGCATCAGATGGTAGTCAGGTTGGCGTAGTTAGCCTTGAGGCTGCTCTCGAAGCCGCGCAGAAAGAGACACTCGATCTGGTTGAGATTTCCCCAGATGCCGAGCCTCCGGTCTGTAAAATCATGGACTACGGCAAACACGTCTTTGATATTAAGAAGAAAGTCGCCCTGCAGAAGAAGAAGCAGAAGCAGACACAGGTTAAAGAAATGAAGTTTCGTCCTGGTACAGATCAGGGCGATTACGACATCAAGTTGCGCAACTTAGTTCGCTTCTTGGAAAATGGTGATAAAGCTAAAATCTCGCTGCGTTTTCGCGGTCGTGAAATGGCTCACCAGCAGCTCGGTATGGACATGATGAAACGCATTGAAGCGGATCTCGCTGAGCTGGCACAAGTGGAACAGTTTCCAAAAATGGAAGGTCGTCAAATGATCATGGTTCTGTCACCACGTAGCAAGAAGAAGTAATTTAACGCGACCCGCGTTCAGCCACATTTTTTGGCAGGCTGTCCGGGCGTCTCTTCTTGATTAAACTAACTCTCAATTTGGAGAACAGCAATGCCAAAAGGTAAGACACACAGTGGAGCGGCAAAACGCTTCAAAAAAACGGCTTCTGGTTACAAGCACAAGCACCAGCATAAGAGTCACATCCTCACCAAAATGACAACGAAGCGTAAGCGTCAACTCCGTGGCACCAGCATTCTGAATGCTGCTGATAAACCACGCGTCGATCGCATGCTGCGTAACGTCTAATTAACTAGTTTTGGGAGGAAAAAGATATGCCTAGAGTAAAACGCGGTGTTGAAGCCGGTCGTCGTCACAAGAAGATTTTAAAGCAAGCCAAAGGATATTACGGAGCTCGTAGCCGTGTTTATCGCGTAGCAGTTCAGGCTGTTACCAAAGCAGGTCAATACGCCTATCGTGACCGTCGCGCTAAGAAGCGTACGTTCCGTAGACTTTGGATTGCTCGTATCAATGCCCAGTCTCGTGTTGAGGGAATGGCGTATAGCAGATTGATCAATGGTCTGAGCAAAGCAGGTGTTGCTCTCGACCGTCGCGTACTCGCCGACTTGGCAGTACACGACAAAGCAGCATTTGGTGCAGTAGTTAACATAGCCAAAGCTGCCCTAGCTTAAATAGCGACATACCTGCTCCGGCAGGCGTTGTAACAAGCTAATCAGATAGGGAAAGGGCCAACGCTCTTTCCCTATTTTTTTATCAGTAATATAAGATAGCCGACTGAACTACTGTGGTGACCCCTAATGATTGAATTGGAACAGATTGCCAGTGAAGCTGAGGCCTCGATTGCCGCAGCCACCGACCTCGGTGCACTGGACGATTTGCGTGTCGAGTTTCTCGGCAAAAAAGGCAGACTAACTGGGCTATTAAAAGGCCTGGGTGCACTCTCAAATGAAGAGCGACCGGCTGCCGGCGCCAAGATCAATGAGGTCAAGCAGGCGCTGCAGGCGCGTATCAACGAAAAGAAAGAAGCACTGGAAACCCTGGCACTCTATGCCAAGCTCTCCAGTGAGACTATAGATGTGACCCTGCCAGGTCGCGGTGAAGCGGTGGGTGGATTGCATCCAGTTACCCGCACCATGGAGCGCATCGAAGCGTTCTTTACCCGTATCGGCTATGACGTCGAGACCGGTCCCGAAATTGAAGACGACTACCACAACTTTGAAGCCCTCAATATCCCCAGCCATCACCCGGCTCGGGCTATGCATGACACCTTCTATGTCAATCCTTCCACAGTGCTGCGTACCCACACCTCGCCGGTTCAGGTTCGCACCATGGAAAAGCAGGCACCGCCAATTCGTATAATCTGTCCCGGTCGTGTTTACCGCTGTGACTCGGATATAACGCACACCCCGATGTTCCATCAGGTTGAAGGCCTGGTAGTCGATAAGAACATCAGCTTCGCCGACCTCAAAGGTGTGATCGATCAATTTTTAAAAGCCTTTTTCGAAGCAGACTTGCCGGTACGTTTTCGGCCCTCTTACTTCCCCTTTACCGAGCCGTCCGCCGAGGTTGATATTCAGTGCACCAACTGTGCAGGCGAAGGCTGTCGTATTTGCAGCCAGACTGGCTGGCTAGAGGTAATGGGTTGCGGCATGGTGCATCCCAATGTATTTGAAAGCTGTAATGTAGACACCGAGCAATACACCGGCTTTGCCTTTGGCATGGGTGTCGAGCGACTGGCTATGTTGCGCTACGGCGTCACCGATCTGCGATTGTTTTTCGAAAACGATCTGCGCTTCCTCAAACAATTTTAAGGCTGGGTAAACAATGAAATTTAGTGAATCCTGGTTGCGCCAAGCCGTTAACCCGAGCATCTCAACCGAAGACCTAGTCGCCCAAGTGACCATGGCCGGATTGGAAGTGGATGCAGTGGAGAGCGCCGCCCCAGAAATGTCTGGTGTAGTGGTAGGTGAGATAATATCAGTAGAACAGCATCCAGATGCGGATAAGCTGCGCGTCTGTCAGGTTGCCGGTGGCGGTGAATTCGCCCAGGTCGTCTGCGGTGCGCCAAATGCTCGCGCTGGTATTAAAGTGCCATTCGCCACAGTGGGCGCCAAACTGCCCGGCGACTTCAAAATCAAAAAAGCCAAGCTCAGAGGCGTCGAATCCTTCGGCATGCTCTGTGCTCAGACCGAACTGCAGCTGGGCGATGACGATGATGGCCTCTGGGAACTTCCCGCTGATGCCACAGTAGGTAGCGATCTAATCGACTATCTAGAACTCAACGACAATATTATTGAAGTAGACCTGACACCTAACCGTGGTGACTGCCTAAGCATTCGTGGTCTAGCCCGTGAAGTGGGCGTGCTCAATAAGGCCGCCGTCACAGAGCAAGCCTGTGCCCCTGTAGCCGCGACTATAGAAGATCGCATAAGTATCAAGCTTGAGGCTCCCGAGGCCTGTGCGCGCTATGTAGGCCGCGTAATACGCAATCTCGACCTAGCACAGCCAACCCCTCAGTGGATGCAAGAGAAACTGCGTCGCAGTGGTGTGCGTAGTCTTGGCCCAGCAGTAGATGTAACCAACTATGTATTGCTCGAACTAGGCCAGCCGATGCATGCCTTCGATCTGTCCAAGATTGATGGTGGTATTGTTGTGCGCATGGGTCGCGATGAAAAAGTAAAACTGCTCGATGATTCTGAAGTAGTAGTAGATACCCAGACATTGGTAATTGCCGATAACAGCAAAGCACTGGCCATGGCCGGTATTATGGGCGGCGACGAATCCGCCGTTGGCGATGACACCACCGATATCCTTTTTGAAAGTGCCTGGTTTAATCCCTTAGCGATTGCCGGTAAAGCCCGCAACTATGGCAAGCACACAGATTCATCACACCGCTTTGAGCGTGGTGTTGACTCCCAGCTACAGGTTGCCGCCATCGAACGGGCCACCGCGCTGATGTTAGACATCTGCGGCGGTCAGGCCGGACCTGTTGTCATCGAAGAGTCTACCGAGCACCTGCCAGCACCAGCCACGATAAAGCTGCGCGACGGGCATCTTGCCCAGCAGTTGGGTCTGGTGATTGGCGCGACCGAAATAGACGATATTCTGACCCGCTTAGGTCTAACCTTTGTCGCTCGCGATGATCAGGGTTCCACCTGGGTTGCACCTAGCTGGCGCTTTGATATTGCCATTGAGCAAGATCTGGTTGAAGAAGTAGCGCGCATCTATGGCTACAATAATCTTCCCACCTCGACGCCCACTATGGCCCTTGAGCTACAGGCCAAACCCGAGCGTCAACAGGACCTGAGTATCTTTAGGCAGCAACTGGTTGCCAGTGGTTACCAAGAAGCCGTGACCTATAGCTTTGTCGATCCCGATCTGCAAAAGTTGGTTGATCCTGAAACTGTGGGTATAGCGCTACAGAATCCTATTTCAGCTGATATGTCAGTCATGCGTACCAGCCTTTGGCCTGGTCTGCTTTCGACAGCGATTTATAACCTCAATCGCCAGCAAAATCGCGTACGTATTTTTGAAACCGGCCAGTGTTTTGTCCCAGGCGAGAATGGCGCGCTAACCCAGAATATGGCCCTGGCCGGATTGATCTGTGGTTCACGCATACCCACTGGCTGGACCGCGAGCAAAGACAAAGTCGACTTCTTTGATCTCAAAGGCGATCTTGAAGCCGTTTTGGCACTGACCGGTTTAGCTGAACAGTTTAGTTTTACCGCCGCCGAGCATCCCGCATTGCACCCAGGCCAGTCGGCAATGGTGTCGCGTAATGGTGAGCAAGTCGGTTGGGTAGGGCAGTTACATCCCAAGCTTCAGACAGAGTTAGACTTCAGTACTCCGGTCTACCTGTTCCAAGTTGATGTGGCCAAAGTCAGCGAAAGCCGACTGCCTAAATTCAGTGAAGTGAGCAAGTTCCCAGCAGTTCGCCGTGACCTGGCATTCCTTATGGACAACCAAATTGCCTCCGCTGATTTGATGTCGGAAGCGCGCAATGCTGCCGGAGAGCATCTGGTTGATTTAATGTTGTTTGATGTATATCAGAGCAAAGATATTGATAACAAAGGAAAAAGTCTCGCGTTAGGCTTGACGTTTCAGCACGCTTCGCGCACTCTTACCGACGATGAAATAAACATGTCTATAGATCGAGTCGTAAAGAAGCTCGACATTAAATTCAAAGCTGAGCTCAGAGGTTGATTAAAACGCTGAGTTTAAAGTAGGGGATTACTCTTGTGTGGCAATGCCACGCAAAGAAGTTAGGTGCAGAAAATGGGTGCTTTAACCAAGGCTGATTTGGCTGAAATGTTATTCGAAGAACTGGGTCTCAACAAACGCGAGGCCAAAGAAATCGTAGAAATGTTTTACAGTGAAATCTCAGAAGCATTGGAAAATAATGATTCGGTTAAACTGTCTGGGTTCGGTAACTTCGAGCTACGTGACAAAAAAAGCCGGCCGGGACGCAACCCAAAAACCGGTGAAGAAATCCCCATCTCCGCACGGCGAGTAGTGACCTTCAAGCCAGGGCAGAAATTAAAGGCGCGAGTAGAGAACTATGCTGGAACCAAGTAACAATAACGAACTGCCGGTTATTCCGGGCAAGCGTTACTTCACCATCGGCGAAGTCGCCGAGCTCTGTGAAGTAAAGCCCCACGTTCTGCGTTATTGGGAACAAGAATTCCCCAGCCTCAACCCGGTTAAACGCCGTGGTAACCGCCGTTACTATCAGCGTCAAGACGTAGTATTGATCCGTCAGATTCGCTCCTTGCTCTATCAACAGGGCTTCACCATCGGTGGCGCACGTCAGCGTTTAGAAGGCGAATCCACCAAAGAAGAACAGACCCCGTACAAGCAGCTTATCGAGCAAACCATCTCCGAGCTTGAAGGCATAATCACCTTACTCGACAAAGAGTAACTGCTAAAGACTATTCTGGTTGCAAAAGCACCCCGTGCCTGTATGATTGCCCACTTGAAATCGGGGCGTAGCGCAGCCTGGTAGCGCACTACACTGGGGGTGTAGTGGTCGCAGGTTCAAATCCTGCCGTCCC
>Ga0307488_10002066_pt1 | contig 16975 bp, 13 predicted proteins | sample SB02metaG_FD_202248 | JGI IMG/M metagenome (GOLD analysis project Ga0307488, IMG submission 202248) | Sea-ice brine microbial communities from Beaufort Sea near Barrow, Alaska, United States - SB 0.2 | ecosystem: Environmental > Aquatic > Marine > Coastal | place: USA: Alaska | collected... | reverse complement strand
CGGCGTCAATAGTGAAATAAAGCTACATTTCTGTTTCGTAGTCAGGAGTAAAGATGAACCCAGCCATCACCCCGGTCCGTTGTAATGTCGTCATTTTTGGTGGCAACGGCGATTTGGCGATCCGAAAACTGCTGCCAGCGCTCTATCATCTCGAACGCGATGGTCATATCTGTGGTAATGCCCGCATAATCGGCGCCTCACGCACTGATCTCGGTGGTGAAGCCTACAAGGCATTAGTCCGCAGCGGATTCGACGAATTCATTGCCGCCAGTCATTGGGACGAAAGCATCTGGCCTGCCTTTGCCCAACGGCTCGATTATATCGCCGTGGACGCCAAGGATCCGGCGTCCTTTGTGAAGTTGAAAGCGGCCTTGGGTAGCGAGTTTGAGGCCCAGGATACGGTCTATTATCTGTCTACGGCGCCCCAGTTCTTCGGTCCCATCTGTGAAAACCTGGCTGCGGCCGGTCTGATTTCGCCCGGCAGTCGGGTCGTGCTGGAAAAGCCGATCGGTAAATCGCTGGCCTCGTCTAAGGTGATCAACGACGCGGTGGCCAAGGTGTTTCCGGAAAATAATATTTATCGAATCGACCATTATCTGGGTAAGGAAACTGTGCAAAATTTGCTCGCGGTGCGCTTTGCCAACGCCTTGTTTGAGCCGGTCTGGTCTAACACCCATATCGACAATGTGCAGATTACCGTATCCGAAACGGTCGGTTGTGAGGGGCGCTGGGGCTATTATGATGACTCCGGCGCACTGCGCGACATGATCCAGAACCATCTACTGCAACTCTTGTGCCTCGTGGCCATGGGGGTGCCGGTATCGCTGGAGCCGGAGGCGGTGCGTGCTGAGAAGATCAAAGTGCTTAAATCACTTAAAACCATGTCCCCCGATCAGGTTCGCCGTAACGCGGTTCGAGCCCAATATGTCGCGGGCAATATGGCCGGCAAGGCAGTTCCGGGCTACAAAAATGAGCCCGGCGGTCGACCCCAATCGAGCACCGAAACCTTCGTGGCGATAAAAGCCGAGTTGCATAATTGGCGCTGGCGCGGCGTGCCCTTCTTTTTGCGCACCGGTAAGCGTCTGCCGTCGCGTTTCAGTGAGATCGTTATTCAGTTTAAAAACGTACCCCATTCCATTTTCCCCTCGGCGTCCAATCTGCTGCCCAACAAGCTGGTCATTCGGCTGCAGCCGGAGGAATCGATTCAACTCTTTATGATGAATAAAATTCCCGGCCTCAGTGAGGGTATGCCGGTGATGCCGGTGACCCTGAACCTGACCATGCCCGACCGATTTGCCGAAGTGCGCGTTCCCGAGGCTTATGAACGCTTGATTCTCGATGTTATGCGCGGCAATTCTACGCTCTTTGTGCACCGTGATGAGGTCGAGGCAGCCTGGGTCTGGGCCGATGCTATACTGGATGAATGGTCGGTGTCGACGGTCGAACCGCACAATTACCCTGCCGGCAGTTGGGGGCCTCAGGCCTCATTCGAACTGACCGCTCGGGACGGTCGATCCTGGCACGAATCCAAATAATAGAGGAACGCTACGCGCGATGATTACCCCACAGGTTTTTTCCGATCGAGACAGTCTAACGCGTCAATTAGCATCGCAAATAGCCGAGCGGCTGAGCGCCGATCTGCGCGAATTTGGTACTGCCAGTCTGGCCGTCTCCGGTGGCCGCACGCCCGTTGACCTGCTGCAACGGCTGAGCCACGCCGAGCTTGACTGGTCGCGGATCTGGGTCACCCTGGTCGATGAGCGCTGGGTCGATGTTAACGATGAAGCCAGTAACGAACGCCTGGTGCGCGACAATCTGTTGATCCATCAGGCAGCCCAAGCCCGCTTTATCGGTTTGAAAACCGAGCACGACCAGCCCGGCGCGGCGGTTGCAAGCTTAGCGGTTACGCTGTCTGCCTTGCCGGATCGTTTTAGCGTAGTGGTCTTGGGTATGGGTGAAGATGGCCATACGGCGTCGTTTTTCCCCGGCGCCGCGACCTTGGCCGACTGCCTGGATTTGTCCAATCCAATGCCCTGCTGTGCAACCTTGCCCCTGACGGCACCGCACGCACGCATGACCCTGACCCTCAAACGAATATTGGCCAGCCGCTGGCTGGTGTTGCATTTGACCGGCGCTGCCAAGTTGGGCGTGTTGGCCCAAGCGTGGCAGGACGAGCCAATCGAGCTGATGCCGGTGCGCAGCGTGTTGAAACAGGATCAGAGCCCTTTGGCCATCTATTTTGCCAGCTAACGAATCGGAGATCCCTATGAGCCTGACCGTACAGAAAATAACCGAGCGCATCGTCGCGCGCAGCGCCAAATCCCGAGCCAAATATTTGGCCCGAATGCAGCAGGCGGGCGACAACATTCCCGATCGCAAACAGCTGTCCTGTGGCAACCTGGCGCACGGCTTTGCCGCCTGTGAACCTGTGGCCAAAAACACCATTAAAATGATGAATGCCGCTAATATCGGCATCATCACGTCCTATAACGATATGCTCAGCGCCCATCAACCCTACCAGCGTTTTCCGGCCATCATCAAGCAGGCTGCGGCCGAGATGGGCAGCACCGCGCAGGTCGCCGGTGCCACCGCCGCGATGTGTGATGGCGTGACCCAGGGGCAGCCGGGGATGGAATTGAGTTTGTTCAGTCGTGACAATATCGCCATGTCGGCCGCCATTGGCTTGTCGCACAACATGTTTGACGCGGCTATGTACCTGGGCGTCTGCGATAAAATTGTTCCTGGCCTGGTGATGGGTGCCTTGCGCTTTGGTTATTTGCCAACGGTTTTTGTGCCGGCTGGGCCCATGCCGAGTGGTTTGGCCAATGATGAAAAAGCCCGCATCCGCCAGGACTATGCCCAGGGTAAGGTGGGTCGTGCTGAACTGCTCCAGGCTGAATCGGATTCTTACCACAGCGCCGGCACCTGCACCTTCTATGGCACGGCCAACACCAATCAGATGTTGATGGAGTTTATGGGCCTGCACCTGCCCGGGAGCAGTTTTGTCAATCCGGAGAATTCGCTACGCGACCTGTTGACCGCCGAAGCGACCAGTCAGGTTTTGCGCATCACCAAGCAGAGCGGTCAATACACCCCGCTCTATGCGATCCTTACTGAAAAGGCCTTTGTTAACGGTATTGTCGGCCTGCATGCGACCGGCGGTTCGACCAACCTAACGATTCACCTGATTGCCATGGCTCGCGCTGCGGGCATTATTCTGACTTGGCAAGATTTCGCCGATCTGTCGAAGATTGTGCCATCGATCGCCCGGGTCTATCCTAATGGTATGGCCGATGTGAACCATTTTCATGCCGCCGGTGGCTTGCCTTATGTCATTGCCCAGCTGCTCAAGGGCGATTTGCTGCATGATGACGTGACCACCATTATGGGCCAGGGCCTGCACCGCTATACCCAAGAGCCCTTTATTGAGGCCGGGCAGGTGGTCTTTAAAGCCGGCGCTGCGCAATCACTAAACGAGGATATAGTCCGACCGATAACGGACCCTTTCAGCCTCGAAGGCGGCCTGCAGGTGTTAACCGGCAATTTGGGTACTGGGGTTATCAAGAGTTCATCGCTTAAAGAGTCACAAAAAATCATTGAGGCCCCCGCGGTTATTTTTCACAGCCAACACGATTTACAGGCCGCTTTTGAGGCCGGCAAACTCGATCGGGATTGCGTTGTCGTGGTCCGCTTCCAGGGTCCCAAGGCCAATGGCATGCCAGAGTTGCATAAGCTGACACCACCGCTCGGGGTATTGCAGGACAGAGGTTATAAGGTCGGCCTGGTGACCGATGGCCGCATGAGCGGCGCCTCCGGCAAGATACCGGCTGCCATTCATATCTCACCGGAAGCACTGTCCGGTGGGCCATTGGCTCGGGTCCGGGATGGCGACATGATCTATCTCAATACCCACACTGGTGTCTTAGAGGTTCGCCTATCCGAGGCGGAACTTAACAGCCGCAGTAATGCGTCGGCCGAGTTGGCGGACAGTCACTTTGGCGTGGGCCGTGAGCTCTTTGCCCATATGCGCTTGGCCGTTAGCACGCCGGAAGAGGGTGCTACCGTATTTCGTTTTGAAGACTTCGAGGAGTAATACATGCAAGAGTTTGGTTTAATCGCAGATATAGGAGGAACCAATGCGCGTTTTGCCTTGGCGCCCATCCACCGACTAGCGGCGGGTCAGGAGCTGGTCATCAATGAAGCTGAACTGATTGCGCCCACGGCCTTAAACGGCGCGGAATATGCGACCATTGCTGAGGCGATCGAAGCCTACCTGTCCGGTCCGGCCAAGGCATATGCCCGTCCCTCCCATGCCGTAATGGCCATCGCCTGCCCGACCGATCAAGATCAGATTAATATGACCAACCACACTTGGGCCTTTAAGGTATCGGAACTGAAGGCAGCAACGGGTTTGATCAGCCTTAAGTTCATTAACGACTACAACGCCCTAGCCAATGCCATTCCCCATCTGGCCGAGGCCGATCTGATCAAGGTCGGACCGGGTCAACCGGTCAAGGGTAAGCCCATCGCCGTGACCGGTCCTGGCACGGGCTTGGGTCTGGCAGCGTTGGCCTTTAGCGCGGTCGGTCCGGTCACCCTGGAGACTGAAGGAGGCCATGCGCACTATGCACCGACCACCGAGGCCGAAATTGAGATTCTGCGCTTCTTGCTAAAAAAACATGCGCGCGTTTCCAATGAGCGGCTTATTTCTGGCATGGGTTTGGAAAATATATACAGTGCGCTGACCCATCTGCAGGGCGCGGAAAAGTTTCTGTCTGCTCCGGAGATATCCGCAGCGGGGGTGGCCCAAAGCGATCCCGTGTGCGCTCAGGCGTTGGCACATTTTTGCGCCATAGTGGGCAGCTATGCCGGAGACGTGGCATTAACAATCGGTGCCAAGGGCGGTCTCTATATAGCCGGCGGCATTATTCCGCGCTTTATCGACTATTTCCAACAGAGTGAATTCCGCGCGCGTTTCGAGGCCAAAGCTCGCCTCTCGGGCTTTGTAGTAACCATCCCAACCTATGTGGTGGTCGCCAAACAGCCCGGCCTGCTCGGCTCTGCCGCAGTGCTGAACCAACGCGTCAACTTCAATCTGTGGGACTGACTGTAGGTCCGATCCCTTAACTGATGGTCAATGACCCGATAAGAGAAGAACTGAATGAAATATACGGTTGAACAGATCATGAGCCAGGCTTTCCCGGTGATGCCCGTATTGGCCGTGGAGCGCGTCGAGGATGCCATTCCTCTGGCAGAAGCACTGCGCGATGGGGGCCTGAAGGTCTTAGAGGTTACCCTGCGCACCGCCAATGCCATGGCGGTGATTGAGGCGATGAAAACAGTTGCGGGCGTGATCGTCGGCGCAGGCACCGTCACCCGAGCCGAGCAGCTGCATGAATTGCTCAGTATTGGGGCCGATTTTGCCATCAGTCCCGGCGCAACACCTGGACTGTTGGCTGAAGGTAAGCGGGTTGATCTGGCTTTCCTGCCGGCCATCGCCACCGTCTCTGAGATGATGCAGGGTTTGGAATTGGGCTATCAGCATTTCAAGTTTTTCCCGGCTGAAGCGGCGGGCGGTACTGCTGCCTTAAAATCCTTTGGCGGACCCTTTCCAATGGTGCAATTTTGCCCAACCGGTGGTATTTCGGTGCAGAATTTTAAGGACTATCTGGCCTTGGATAATGTAACCTGTGTGGGGGGTTCCTGGCTGGTGCCAGCAGACGTTTTAGCCGAGCAAGATTGGCCACGCATCGAAGCGCTGGCGCGGGCGGCCTGTTTTCTGGTTTGACTGCGGGTGTTAAATACCATCCTTGTGCCTTTGACTAACAGATTGTTCGCCATAGGGGTGGCCGCCACTATTTTTGCTGACACTTGTGGCGAGGCTGAATGGGTCATTATTAACTCTGGGTGATAGCGTGAATCGGTCGAATTGAACACAAGCCGAACTCCACCTATTTAAAAATCCTTCCCAGCTGGATCCTTTTCAATGCGTACTTTTCTGATCTCTGCTCTACACTGACCGGCAAAGACTACAGGGCGAAATGCGAGTGATTCTTGCTAAGCACTGCGCCGAAAATTGAATATTCTAAGGAGTGTCTGATGGCGAACTATGAGCTGGTAGCGAAAATTGCTCATCTACGCAAAATTTCCACAAGCTTTATTAATTACCAGGGCAAAGAAGCCGCCGTGCCGTTTGAAAATATCGAATTGATTCTCAGCGCTATGGGCTATGATTTGGAAGACGAGACCAAGCTCGCCCACGATGCATGGCAGCTCGATACCCACCAGTGGAATCAGTTGCTGGAACCGATAACGGTCTTATCGCCATTGCGGGACTATTGGGGTATCAATATCTATGTTAAAAATTACGAATTGGGCCAGACGGGCCATTGGTTAATCAACTGCGAGGCGGGCGAGGTGCTCGAAGGGTCCTTTACATTGGACGGCTTGAACCAGACTGGTGATTACTGGATGGGTCATATTCAGCATTTACGCCGGGTTTTGCCCCTGCCGATGGATTTACCGCTTGGTTACCACGAAATTCAAATCAGTGTCGGTGAATCCAGCATGATGTCGCCGTTAATCGTCACACCGAAAACCAGCTATCACTCCGAGCCCATGCGCCGTGGCGATAAGACCTGGGGCACGGCCATTCAGCTCTATACCCTGCGTTCTGAAACCAATTGGGGCATGGGCGATTTCGGCGATCTGGGCCAGTTGATGCGCGATATGGCCAGCGCCGGCGCCGATGTGATTGGGCTTAATCCAATTCATGCGTTGTACCCCATTAGTCCGGATCATTGCAGTCCCTACAGTCCCTCGGATCGCAGTTTTTTAAATGTTCTCTACACCGATATACCTCAGGTACCGGAATTTGCTGAATCTCCCGCCTTGCAGCGGGACATTACCACGCCAACCTTTGCTGCACGGGTTACCGCCTTACGCGCCAGTGAAGACGTTCACTATGCTGGGGTAAGTGCCTTAAAATTTGAGTTTTTTGAGCAGTTGTTTAGTGTCTTTTGCAAAAATCATCTCGGCAAAGGCACCGCACGGGATCTGGCATTCAAAGACTTTGTCCGTTCCCAAGGCGAGCCGCTGCACCACCATGTGGTCTTTGGTGCGCTGCTGGCCCACTTTAAGGCCCTGGATATAAACGCCTGGGGTTGGCCGGTTTGGCCCGAGGCGTATCGGGATTATCGATCGCAAGCGGTGGTCCAGTTTGCTGCCGAGCACCAGCACGAGCTGAACTATTGGACCTATTTGCAGTTTATTGCCGATGAGCAACTGCAAAGTGTTAACCAGTTGGCCAAGGACCTGGGCATGAAGATTGGCCTATACCGAGATCTGGCGGTCGGTGCCGATCGCGGCGGTGCCGAGGTGTGGAGCAATAAAAAGAATTTCTGCCTCAGTGCCGCGGTCGGTGCGCCGCCGGATGCCCTAGGACCCAATGGCCAAAATTGGGGTCTGCCACCGCTCGACCCGATTAAGCTTAAGCAGGAAGGCTATCAGACCTTTATTACCCTGTTGCGCAATAACATGCGCGCCTGTGGTGCCCTGCGGATCGATCACGCTCTGGCCCTATTACGCCTGTGGTGGTGCCCGCCGGGTAAGACCGCCGCTTTTGGTGCCTATGTGTACTACGATATGTTCGACCTGCTGGGCATTCTGAATCTTGAGTCCCAGCGCAACCAATGTATGGTCATTGCCGAAGATTTGGGTACCGTACCGGCAGATGTTACCGAGTTCTTTCCGCAGGCCGAGCTCTATTCAAATAAGGTCTTCTACTTTGAAATGGACGGTGTCAGCTGTACTGAGCCGGAAGACTACGCCATTAAAGCCCTGGCAATTGTCTGCAACCACGACATGCCCACGGTAAAGGCTTTTTGGAACAAGAGTGACTTGAACCTCCGTAAAGAGTTAAAGATGTTTGCCGGCGACGATGATTTTTTGGGCGAGCAGAACAGCCGTGAAAATGCCAAGCGCCTGATTCTGGCGGCATTGGAGAAGCACGGTCGATTGCCGGCCGGGATAAGCCTCAAGCCAGAAGGTCTGGCCGAAATGACTCAGGAATTGTGTTTTGCAATCCATAAACAGCTGGCATCGAGTCGCTCGCAAATAGTCGCCATTCAGTTAGAAGATATGATGCTGATCAACAAGCCGGTCAACATTCCCGGTACCAGCCATGAATACCCCAATTGGCGTCGTAAACTAACCAAAAGCAGTCAAGACCTGTTCGCCCAAACCGATATTCAGCAGTTTTGTCAGGAAATTAACCGATTGCGTCAGCCTTAGGCTGGGCAATGGCCTACTAAGGCGGCCGATTTCCTATTGTTCCCCGTTAGCTGAATACTCCACAACCCAGGTGTGACCTGGGTTTTTAAATCCCAGGCCAATGACTTAGGTCAGTTGTTGTTAATTTATACTTGCATTTGGTAGTATAATTACGCGTATAATGAGTTCATTGACAAGACGGCTGAAATAAAACTACAAAACAGCGATATAGGCTTTTTAACCCCCGGGTAATCGCCTAAATGGGCTCCCAATAGCGATAGTTGCGAGCAACGATTCAGACGACAAAACGAGTGAATGCAGATGGCCAGTATTAAGTTTGAAAACGTAATTAAAAGCTATGGTGATGTTAATATCATCAAGGGTTTAGATCTTGAAATCCGTGATAAAGAGTTCATGGTTTTAGTAGGACCTTCAGGTTGTGGTAAATCAACAACCTTACGTATGATTGCCGGTTTGGAAGAAATAACCGACGGTAAACTCTATATTGGTGATCGTGTTGTCAACACCGTTCACCCGAAAGATCGTGATGTCGCCATGGTATTCCAGAGCTATGCTCTATATCCCCATATGACGGTCTATGAAAATATCGCCTTTGGTTTACGGTTACGTAAAATGCCGAAAGACGAAATTGATCGTCTGGTCACCGAAGCCGCGGAAACCCTTGGTCTGGCTCAACTGCTCGATCGCAAGCCCAAAGCCCTATCCGGTGGCCAGCGTCAACGCGTAGCCTTGGGTCGTGCGATTGTGCGCAAGCCTTCGGTATTTTTGTTTGATGAGCCACTGTCAAACCTGGATGCTGAATTGCGGGTCCAGATGCGGGCCGAAATTGCCAATCTGCAAAAACGTCTGGGAATTACCTCTGTTTATGTAACCCATGACCAGGTTGAAGCCATGACCATGGGTGATCGAATCGCTGTGTTACACGATGGCAACCTGCGCCAGGTTGGCACACCGTTAGATCTGTACGACACGCCAGAAAATGTCTTTGTCGCTCAGTTCATTGGCACACCGAACATGAACATCATCAAGATGAAAATTTCTGATGATGGGTTGACCCTGAGTCACACTGACGTAACCATCTCAGCGCCTGCTTTCTGGAAAGACGGTATCGAAGCGCGCAAAGGTAAAGAGGTCTATGTCGGCTTCCGTCCAGAACATGTGCGTGATGCCGCCGAGCACGAGTGGAAAAATACTGCCGCCATCGCCGGCAAGGTAACCATCATCGAGACCCTGGGTCATGAAGTCGTCGTTCATATGACCATGAGCAGCGAGAAAAAGCCTTTTATTGCCAAGATGGATGTGCACCGCACACCGCAATTGGGCAACAACCTGGAACTGCACATCAATACTGATAAATTGCACCTGTTCGATGGCGAAACGGATCAGCGTCTCTAGCTGTCCCGGCAGTCCATTATTGTGAAAAGCCGACCTATGTCGGCTTTTTTTATTAGCCGATGTTATTGTTGCTGTTGTTCATTGCTCCATACCTGTGTTTTGTCCTTGAGGTCGTCATGAAATTTCAAATAGCGTCACCGAGCCACTATTTTACCGATTTGCGTTTACCCTGGTCGCGACACCTTAACGATTGGCCGGAAGAGAACTTTGTTGAAGTGGCGCGGGGTATTCACCGCAATGTGGTTAAGTTTATTTCGCACAAAGATCAGGTATACGCCTTAAAAGAATTGTCGACGCCGATCGCACAAAAAGAATATCGACTATTACGGGAATTGCAGGAACTCGGATTGCCCGTCGTCGAGCCGGTGGGGTTGGTCACCAATCGTGATGAAAATGTCAGCGATTCCCAATATCTGCCCATCTCAAAACCCAGGACCGTTGATCTGCATAACCGCGGCCTGCTGATTACCAACTATATGGTCGGCGCCTTACCCTATCGAAATATTGTTCAACAGGGCATCTCGCCTGAGCAAATGCATCAAATGCTCGATGCTCTGGCCGAATTGTTGGTCCGGCTGCACCTATCAGGCTTCTATTGGGGCGACTGTTCCTTTTCGAACGCGCTATTTAAGCGCGATGCGGGCTTGATGGCCGCCTACCTGGTAGACGCCGAAACCGGCGAGTTACTCGATGAGCTGACCGATCGCCGCCGTGAATACGATTTGGAGTTGGCCCATACCAATATAGCCGGCGACCTGATGGACATTGAAGCGTCAGTAGGCTTGCCCGGCCAATTGGATCCGGTTGACCTCGCCGATTCATTAATGGATCGATACAATAACTTGTGGGCCGAACTCACCCGCTTTGAAATATTCAACCCGGAAGATCAGTTTTTAATCGAAAAACGTATTAGTCGACTGAATGACTTGGGTTTCGATGTCGAAGAGATGGAAATCACCACAGTCGATGACGGCAAGCAGGTCCGGATGGTGCCACGAGTGGTGGAACATTGGCATCACAAGCGGCGCCTGGCCTCCTTAACTGGGTTTCAGGTGCAGGAAAATCAGGCAAGACGGCTGCTCAATAGCCTAAATCGATACCGAATTACCCTGTCCGAACAGGAAGGGCGAGATGTACCCTTGCCGGTTGCGGCCTATCGCTGGATTTCTGAAATATTCAATCCATCGGTACAGAATATTCCCAAGGACTTGAAAGGCGGTTTGGATGACGCTGAGATTTTCCATGAAATTCTCGAACATCGATGGTACCTAAGCGAAGCCCAGCACGCCGATGTTGGGATGGCCTTTGCTTCAAAAAGCTACGTTGATACCATATTACGAGTACGTAAAAAGTAGACCGGCAACCAGAGTAGCGCTGACGGCCTGCTGGCTCATTGCGCTGAAAAGCCCAGCCGGCGCGGGCAGGTATGTCAGTGCAGGGCCTGTAGCTATTGAAATTCAGTGGCTAGGACCCATCTATACAGGCTAATCTAATCACACCTTCATCGTTACAGGATAATAAATGGCTCATGCCCTGGAAATATCAAACCTCGTCAAAACCTATGACAATGGTTTTCAAGCCCTAAAAGGTATCGATCTTCAGGTTGCCGAGGGCGATTTCTTTGCGCTGTTGGGACCCAATGGTGCCGGTAAGTCGACCTGTCTGGGTATCGTTTCCTCGCTGGTCAATAAAACCAGCGGGACAGTCAAGGTCAATGGTTTTGACCTGGCCGCCCAGCGTGAACAGGTCAAGCGCACCCTGGGTGTCGTGCCTCAGGAATTTAACTTTAATGCTTTCGAAAAGGTAAACGATATTATCGTTCAGCAGGCCGGTTATTATGGCTTGCCGCGCCGGTTGGCGCATGAACGAGCAGAAAAATATCTCAAAAAGTTGGATCTGTGGGAAAAACGAGATAATCAGGCGCGGATGCTGTCCGGTGGCATGAAAAGGCGCCTGATGATCGCTCGGGCCTTAGTGCATGAACCGTCCATGTTAATACTGGACGAACCAACGGCCGGCGTTGATATTGAAATTCGGCGTTCAATGTGGGTGTTCCTGAAGGAACTCAATGACCAGGGTACCAGTATTATCCTAACCACCCACTACTTGGAGGAGGCAGAATCTCTATGTCGAAACCTGGCCATCATCGGGCATGGCGAAATAATTGCTCAAGGTCCGACTAAAGCGTTACTCAAGGGCAAAGACAAATCGACCTTTATTGCCGATATACAGGAAAGCGTGCTTGAATTGCCGCCAGAGCTGCAGGCCTTCGGCGCCCTTATTGTCGACGAGCACAGTATCGAATTTCATATCAATAGGGGTGACAGCTTAAATGAGATTTTTTCGCTGTTTAGCCGCCACAATCTCAATGCTATGAGCATTAGACCCAAGACCAATCGACTCGAAGAGTTGTTTGTCGACCTCACCGATCACCAGAATGAACAACAGGCGGCGAAATTATGAGTCATCCATATTGGGTAGCCTTCTCCGCTATCGTAGAAAAAGAGGTTAACCGTTTTTTGCGCATATGGCCGCAAACCTTACTGCCGCCAGCGATCACCATGGTGCTGTATTTTGTGATTTTTGGTAATCTGATTGGCAATCGCATCGGGCAGATGGGCGGCTTCGATTATATGGAGTTTATTGTGCCTGGCTTGATAATGATGTCGGTTATCACCAATAGCTATGGCAATGTCAGTTCCAGTTTCTTTTCCAATAAATTTCAGCGCTCATTGGAAGAACTCTTGGTCGCACCGGTACCCAATTGGATCATCCTATCTGGCTTTGTGATTGGCGGTGTCGCCCGCGGCCTCGCCTGCGGTGTCATAGTCATGCTGTTGAGTCTGTGGTTCGCCGATTTACGCGTGGAACATGTGTTCGTGACCCTGTCGGTGACGTTTTTAACCGCCATTGTTTTTTCACTGGCTGGTCTTATTAACGCCATCTATGCCACCAAGTTCGATGATGTCACCATAGTACCCACCTTTATCCTGACACCCCTGACATACTTAGGCGGGGTGTTCTACTCGGTGTCGTTATTACCCGACGTTTGGCAACTGGTGAGCCATCTGAATCCCGTGCTCTATATGGTCAATACCTTCCGTTACGGCATCATCGGGGTATCCGATATACCGATCGGCTTTGCCTTTGTCATGTTAATCTTCTTTGTCTTGGCCTTAGGTGGCTGGGCAATGTATCTGTTGACCACCGGTCGCGGTTTAAGAACTTAGGATGAATGGGATGAAGCCAGAACAATCGCCTTTAGGTAAAAACAGTGCCTATATCGACAGCTATGATGCCGCCTTACTGTTTCCGATACCCCGACTTAGTAAACGGCTGGAATTGGGCCTCTCAACTGACTTGCCCTTTAGCGGCGTTGATATTTGGAACGCCTATGAGCTGTCGTGGCTTAACGCCCGGGGCAAGCCACAGGTTGCGCTGGCGGAATTTACCGTGCCGGCACAGTCGGCTAATATTATTGAATCCAAGTCGTTGAAGCTTTATTTAAACAGCTTTAACCAGACTCGTTTTGATAGTGCTGAGCGGGTCCAGCAGTGCTTAAGTCAGGACCTGTCTCTGGCCGTGGGCAGCGCGGTGCAGGTCAGGGTGGTGGCACTGCACGATGTACAGCCCAGTGTGGTATTCCAGGCGGACGCGGCAGAGTGTATCGATGAGATGGATATAGAGATCGACACCTATGTGCCGAGCCCCGGAGCGTTGTTGGTACAGGGTAGGGTGGTCACGGAACGCTTGGTGTCGCACCTGCTGAAGTCCAATTGTCTGGTCACTGGCCAGCCGGATTGGGGCAGTGTCTATATTGACTACACCGGCCCGCAGATCGATCGATCGAGCCTACTGCGCTATCTTATTTCTTTTCGGCAACATAACGAATTTCATGAGCAGTGCGTAGAACGGATTTTTGTCGATTTGAAAGCGGCTTGTCGCTGCGATCAGTTGACCGTCTATGCCCGTTATATCCGCCGCGGTGGTTTAGATATTAATCCCTTTCGCAGTGACGATCCGAGCGCAGAGGCAGAAAATATCCGCCATATTCGCCAATAGGCTAATCAAGATCACGGCCCACCAGAGATTGCTTGATTTTCTCCAGTGCGTCGATGATCTTGTCTTTCTCGTAGTTTTTAATCTTTTCCATATCGACTGAAACGGAGAAGCCATCAAGGTCCAGCTCGGTAAAGGAGCGCCGTGAACCCAGATCCTTGCGAAAGTCGACGACCTGATAGACCGGTATCGGCCGGCTGAAACCTTTGGCCTTGATCTGACCTTTTTCGGTACATAGGATCCGATCTTGCACCAAGGAGTAAGTTTCATAGGAAATGAGAATTTCACCCGGTTCGGCCGCCGACTCCAGGCGCGATGCTAGGTTCACTTCCTTACCCAGCAGCGTGTAGTCCATGCGGGTCTCGGCACCAAAGTTTCCGACCGTACAGTAACCGGTATTGATGCCCATTCGAATTTCCAGCGGATGCTGAATGCCCTGGGCTTTCCAGCGTTGGCGCAGAATCTTCATGTGCTTACGCATTTCGATAGACATGGCCACGCAAGCTTCAGCGTCGCGTTTGACGCCCTTGGTATCCGGGTCGCCGAAAAACACCATAATGGCGTCACCAATAAACTTGTCGATGGTGCCGCCGTATTTCATAACGATGCGACTCATGGCCGTCAGATACGTATTGATCAAGGCAGTCAAGGCCTCGGCTTCCATCTGTTCGGACAACTCGCTGAAGCCCTTTATATCGGAGAAAAATATCACCAGACGCTTGCGCTGGGTCTCTAGCTTGACATCCTGTTTGCCACTAAAGATATTGGCCCAAACTTGCGGAGACAGGTATTTAGAGACCTTGCGCGATAGGGTGCGGTATTTTTCGTTTTGCTGAAACATTTCTAGCCGTGCTGCCTTGAGTCGACGCGCCGACTGATTGGTATAAAAGGCGGTAATGGCAACATACAGGCCGGTACCCAAGGCCGCGATCAGGCTGGTCAGTAAAACCGGTTCGGTAATCTTAAAGCTCGGCAGTAAGAGAAACATGAGCCCACCACCCACCCCGAGAGATAACAGGCAGAGCAGGTAGGCCGAGACTTGGCCCACCGCAATAAAGCTGGCATTGGCCATAATCAATATAAAGATAGAAGGCATCATGGGTAAGCCCATAGCGACCAAGATAATGCCGACAAAGAGGGCATCAAATAAGATTAAAAAATAGCCTATTTTTTTTGGATAGCGCCGCCTTAACGGTAAGCTGAGATAGCGGATCAGTGATGGATAGGCCAAACAAAAGCCGACGATTAGGGCAAAAAACTGAGAAATAGAACCAAAGCTGATGGTGCTGATCAGGGTTCCGCCCAGCGTAAGATAGACAATAGAGCGGGAATTGAATTCGGCCGAAATAGGCAAGATGGTGAAGTCGTCAAATAACTCCAGTTCCTGGGTGGCATTTTGATTGCTACCAGGGGTTTGGCCAGGAGGTGTGGGTTTGACGGGTCGCCGCGTGGTCATAGTTAGATTCACCTAAAAGTGCCATAATGCGAGAACCACGCACCATTTTAAACACGAGTGTTAATGTACTTCAAAATAACCGTAAAATCATTGGCTTAACTATGACTTTTAAAGAAAATACGGCATTTCTAAGCGCTTTACAACAGCGGGTTTCGCATCCGCGTCTCGAGTTGCCGGCACCCAGTAGTGAGCAGATGGCGGGCTGTTATCAAGCCGCATTTCGGGCCCCTGACCATGCTTGGCTGCGACCTTGGCGTTTTGTCGAGTGCCAGGGTGAACAACGATTGGCAGTGGGCCGTTTGATCGCAGAGGCTATGCAGCTGGATCAGCCAGACCTGACGGAAGCGCAGATCAAGAAGTTGGTCAATGGCCCGCAGCGAGCACCTCTATTGATAATCTGTTATGCCCACCTAACGGACCACCCGAAGGTTCCAGCGAGTGAGCAACTGCTGGCGACCGGCTGTGCCCTCTACAGCCTATCGTTGGCCTTGCGGGCGCAGGGTTTTGGTTCGGTTTGGCGCACTGGCGCTAGCTGTTATTCGCGCGCGGTCCATACTAAGTTGGGCCTTACGGAGCAAGACCAACTAGTGGGCTTTCTCTATGTGGGCACGGCTTCGGCGGCGGATAAAACCGTTCCGGAATTGTCCCAGAGCGACTTTGTCAGTCAATTTGGCCAGCCATAGCCCATATCTTTGGTGCTAAGCCATTGTTTTCTTTAAACAATCCTTGCCATCCTGATTTATTTTAGCTAAAGTGCGGCACCGTTTTAGTGATGTGTAAGGCATAGCATCATGAGCACGGGATGAACTGTTTAAACCCAGTTCAGTTTAGGTGAGTTGTCCGAGTGGCTTAAGGAGCACGCCTGGAAAGCGTGTAAACGAGGAATCGTTTCGAGAGTTCGAATCTCTCACTCACCGCCATAATATTGTTATCTGTAAAGATATCTCTAGCTTAAAGTCGGAGCATAGCGCAGTTTGGTAGCGCATCTGGTTTGGGACCAGAGGGTCGGGGGTTCGAATCCCTCTGCTCCGACCAACTTAAGTTTCAGATTTATCCCACTACAAGACTCCAACCGTCAGACCCAGGATCGTGGCCGATTGCGGACCAGTCCGAATCCCTCTGCTCCGACCAACTTAAGTTTCAGATTTATCCCACTACAAGACTCCAACCGTCAGACCCAGGATCGTGGCCGATTGCGGGCCACCGATTGCGGACCACCGATTGCGGACCAGTCCGAATCCCTCTGCTCCGACCAATTTAAGTTCACCGTTAGAGTCCAGCCGTCAGACCCAGAGTCGTGGCCGAATGTGGGCCGGATCAAATTTTCTCGGCTCCGACCCGTGCAAGCTCAACCCCTCAGACTAATAGCCTTACTGGCCATTACAGTAGCGTCCAGACCCCCAGGTGAGTGCCTCGCTCTGACCGACCTCATCCAGACATCGATCGAACCATCTGCTCAGTCTGCTAAACGCAAGGCCGGCCGATTTTTCTCCAGGGTTGCAGCACCAATTCCGGGCACGAGCAGTAGGTCTTCGACGGATAAGAAGGGCCCGTTTGCATCGCGATAGTCGAGTATCGCCTGCGCCTTCGTTAAGCCTATTCCGCTCAGTAGGTCGGCCATTTTTTCGGCACTGGCGGTATTAATATTGACGTAGAGTAGTACCATTTCGGTTGTCTTTGCATCGCTTAGATTGTCGGCTGACGCATCCGCTAGTACCGGGGCTGAGAGGAAAAGGCTGGTGGCTAGGGTGAGCAAGATTAGTTGTATTTTCA
>Ga0307488_10002065_pt1 | contig 16983 bp, 25 predicted proteins | sample SB02metaG_FD_202248 | JGI IMG/M metagenome (GOLD analysis project Ga0307488, IMG submission 202248) | Sea-ice brine microbial communities from Beaufort Sea near Barrow, Alaska, United States - SB 0.2 | ecosystem: Environmental > Aquatic > Marine > Coastal | place: USA: Alaska | collected... | reverse complement strand
ATTTCAGAACGTCGCGACCGCCCTCCAGGCGCGCATTCGGGTCGGCGAGAGATTTGCGGGTTTTTCTTGGCCTTGGCGCGTGTACCGGTACACAAATAGTGACTGTTTTCACAGGCAAATAGACTGATGTACCGAAACTGGGTACTCCAAAGCCCGATTTCAATCGGACTGAATCCTATAATAACTGACAAACCCTAAGGCGAGGTCGCGGAGCAGAGAAATTTAGATCAAATGAAAAAAAGTCAAGAATGCTTGGAACCAACGCAGCGCTGTATTGGGTCGAGGCGGCGTCAGCGGAGGCGCACATAGCACGTGGCGCATGGAGCCAGGCGCTGGCTCCAATTTGAATAACCCAAATTTTAAATAAGCGCGGCAGCGACGCCCATGATGCCGCCCTCCTCCCCCGCCGCGTCCCCTTCTCCTTCGTCGCCGCCGCCACTGCTCGACCTGGGCCAGAAGCACCCGGACCTGTTCGAGGGGGAGGTGCTCGCGCGGCGGGACCGCGCCGTGCTCGCACAGAATGGGTGGCCGTGGCAACGGGCGGTGGTGCGGGCGGCGGGACCGGGCAGGCGGGGAGGCGCACTGCCGATCGCGGGGAAGAGCGCGGGGGTGCCGCGCATGCTCGGGGAGTTCGTCGGTACCGTCCAGCCGCTGGCTTGGGCCCAGGCGAACGGCTGCCCGTGGGAGGCGATAACCTGTTGCGCGGACGCCTTAAACTCAGTCTCGGCGTTACGCGTAACGCTGGTCTCCTCGAAATCGAGGGTCTATTTACTCAAGGATCGCGACCAGGTCGGACAGTCGGCGAGTCGGTCGGTGGGATTCTCTAAATGGACAGTTCTGATTGGTCGTACGGGATTCGATACCATATCTTCGCTACCAGACCCGACGCTGAGTTTAATGAGCGGGCACATGAAGTCGATGAAGAAGGTGCATTTTTTAATTTGACAAAAGCTGCCCGTCGGCACTGGTCAAACGCCGTTGTTGGGGGCGGGAACCTGGAGGTGCTGAAGTGGGCGCGGGAGCAGGACTGCTCGTGGGATGACGCCTCGTGTGCCTAACGCCGCTTTACAAGGGACCTGGAGGCGTTGCAATGGGCGCGGGAGCACGGGTGCCCGCAGGATGAGATGAACGTCCACACGTCCCACGGGCAGCTATGCTCTCGCGCCCACTGCAGCGCCTCCAGGTGCCCTCCCCGAGCGGCGAGTGCACACGGGTTGTTCTATCCGCCGTAGAACGTCAGGCCCCACCAGCACACGTTCGTTCGCCCATGTCAGCCGCTCGACGGACGTGCACATCGCGCCGAGCCTGAGCTGCACACTAAGTCTCTTGGGCAAGCGCGGGAGACCCGAGGCCAGCACCGCCGCCAGCCACGGCCGCCCCACCTGCGCTAGCATGGTGCGCGCCGTGGGGTCCAGCCGCTCGAGCACCTCCTTTTGAAAGAAGCTGCACCGGTGGGATGCCCGCGCCGTGCCGCGCGGCTCGGGGCGCCGCGGAGCACGGCGTGACGCAGTCTTGGCAGAGTTTATAAATAATTATTCCAAGAGGTCAACATGAGTTTACGATTATGATGACGACGCCCAGAGCTCATAGAGAGACGCGTCAACGTGTATCAGGAGGCACCAGGCGTCCGCCTTGCCCCCCGTGCCTAGAGCTCATACTCCAGCTCTAATGGCTAATGTTTTGCACATATACGTTATTGGAGCGAAGAGCATGTGTATACTTATGCTAGTCCGTCGTACCCGGTCGGTCATCCCTGGGGTGGCTGACTCGGCATGCCGGGTGTGTCTAATGCGGAGCAGAGCTCGTCAAATACACAAAAGCCGAGTATCCAGTACTCGATTAATCTAGACATCATGTTTGTAAAACGAAACGCCCAATCCGCTTTTGTAGTCAGTGGACGCAGTAGCCGCCGCCCCGCCCTCTCCAAAAAGCCAACAACGTTTAACATGTTCAGTTGTTGGGCGGAGGCGTTCAGCGGGTGGGGGATATGAAGCATGCGCGTACGTGCGCTCTTACACGAGCATCAGGAGAGCCGCCGCGGGCGCGACTAGCAGGAGGGAGGCGATGAGGCGGCCGCGGGCGGGCGCCGAGCTGGCATCGTCCTGAGTGTAGGGCGGCGGGGAGGGGGGGGCGGGGGCGGCGACGACGGTGGTGAGGACGGTGGGGGCGGTGACCGTGATGTCCCCCAGGTGTAGCGGCGCAAGTTGAACTTGAAAGTAAAACTTAAAAGCAGTTTATCATATTCTAATTTCAAGCTCTTAGTTACAGGCGCTTTCAACGTGATTTTGATCGGGTGAACCTGCACCAGTCTACCCAGGCTGCTGAGGCCGCTGGCCACCAGCGCCGCCTTCAGCGTGTCCGGGTTCGCCACGATTTAGCGGCGCAAGTTGAAACATGAAAGCAAACGTTGAAAGCAGTTGTCATGTTATAGGCGCAAGCGCTGAAGCCATGGTCGCTTTCAACTCGGATATTGATGCTGTCAACCTGCACCGCCCTACCACGATGGCCACCACCTCGGTGTACCGGCGCAAAGTAAATTTGAAAGCAGATTTTGAAAGCAGAATTTGAAAGCAGTAGATCACACTTTGGTTCCAAGAGCTCAATTCCAGGCGGTTTCAATATGCATCTCATAGGGTCAACCTGCACCGCCCTTCCTTGGTCTTCCCCGTCTCAGCGTCGTCCTCCTTCTCGTAGTCCACCTCGAAGTAGGGGCTTACACTCGTTCACGTTAGAGCTCAACTTGAGCAACTCCAGGACACATTCATGACTTACTTTGGCTTGTACGGTGGACTGAGAAGCTCAAGTTGAGCCGAAATGGGAACGAGTGTATAAAGCCCCTGCCTCGAACTCCACAACCACGCCGGCGGCGAGGAGCGCGCGGCGGCGCTCAGCGGCGGCGGACACACCGGTGACCAGGGGCTTACACCCGTCCACTTCTCAGCTCAACTTGAGCGCGTTTTATGGGATAGGAGGTGCGCATAGGGATTGTGTAGCCCGTGTTAAGGAGGTGTTAGGGAGTGTTTGGGGGTGTGTAGGGTGGTTTTGTGTGTTAGACACGGCTCAAAGTGAGCTGTTCAGTGAACGAGTGTAAGCCCCTGCCGGTGACGCGCACCTTGCTCGCCGCCACGCCGAGCTCGCCGGCGATCCCCGCCTTGTAGTGCCGGGCCAAAAACGCTCAAAACCTCCGTCAACACATGCGCCAACCCTCGATTCTTGATTTAAACGCCAACACGTCATGAAGAGTGAGGAGCAAGGAGCTCTAACACCTAGTCTAGATACAGGCTGTGGTCTAGTACTTGTATTGCCGATATGTTGAGCAAATTCTGCCGGACCCTACGTTCTTGAACGAAGTCTTTTCGTTGTCACCGAATGTGGCCGCGGTGTACCCGGTGAGGGTGGCGGCGCTCTTCAGCACGTACACAGTCACCGCAGATTAAGGCCTGGCAGATATTGCTCACCACATCATCACATGGGGGCCAAGGCGGAAGCCTGGTTCCTCCTTATACACGCTGACGCGTCTCTCTCCCTCTCTGAACCTTCGTTTCTTGCGTTACTTGGCATCCCATGACGTGGCGAAGAATGGCTGTGAGGCCCTGCTGTAGCGGCTGCCGCGGCCGGCTCCGCGCCGTATTCGGCGGCGGTGCAGAAACCGATGGCGGCGGCGTCCGCGTCCCGCAGGCTGGCGATGGTGTAGACGTCGCCCACCACGGAGTACTGGCTCTTGGACCAGGGGCTGACACCCGTCCATTTTTCGGCTCAACGCAAGTGTATTTTGTTGGATACGTTGGGTGCATGATTTCCCCCCAGTCTATTAGACAGGGGGACACGTGACGGTGTGACCAAAACAGCTTAGGTTGAGCTGAAAAGTGGAGGAGTGTAAGCCCCTGCCTTGGACCACGTCTCGAGCTCGTCCTGGATTTGCTCGAGGTGCGGAGTGCAGAACTTTAGCGCGGTGTTGGTCACCATGGTGTACCGGCGCAAGCTGAATCTGAAAGTAGAGTTTGAAGGCTGTTCATCATAGACTCTATCATGGTTTTTTAAGCGATGACACCATAGGCGCTTTAAACTCAGTGTCGGGTCTGGTATCGAAACTATGGTTCGTATCCCGTTCGACCAATCAGAGCTGTCCATTTCGAAAATCCCACCGACCGACTCGCCGAGAGTCCGACCGGGTCACGATCCTTGAGTAAATAGACCGTCGGTTTCGAGGAGATGGGCTTGACTAGTCACGCCGACACTGAGTTTAAACACGGGGCTTGATAGGGGCAACCTGCGCCGCCCTACCATGGGCTCGTCGGTTTGGAACGTGGTCAACAGGTGGCCCATCTCGTTGTAGCGGCGCAAGTTGAAAACGAAAGCGAACGTTGAAAGCATTTAATAATATACTAGTTTCAAGTGCTGAAACCATATCCATAGGCGCTATCAATACGAGTTGTGATACTGTCAACCTGCACCGCCCTACCTCGCTCTTGAACCAGGGGCTTACACTCGTCCACTTTTCGGCTTAACGACGTGAGCACTCTTTGCGCTGCATTGTGTGGTTTCATGAACTTTCAGAGACAAAAACGGCTCAGATTGAGCTGAGAAGTGGACGAGTGTAAGCCCCTGCGTGAAACGCGGCGGAGTCGCAGTGCGTCGACGTCGAGTTGCACGAGCCCATCGACCAGGGGCGCACGCTCGTCCACTTCTCAGCTGCACCTGGGCTGTTTTTGGTCACTGAAGCCACATCAAGCGCCCACTTCTCAACTCAACCTGAGACGTCCTTGCCAAAGAAACCTTTCAACATAGCCCATAAAAACAGCTCACGTCAAGGTGGACATGTGTAGGCCTTGGAGAGCGCTTACATTGAGCTGAAAAGTGGACGAATGTAAGCCCCCGCCATCGAAACATCATCCATGTCCCAGCACGTGGCTGTCACCGACGACCCCCTTCCGCTACTCTGACATTTCTGGGTAGTAGTCACAGTGGTGTGAGTACCGTTCCACGCCCACGACTCATCGTTCGTAATCTCAGGCCACAGGAGGCCGCCGATGGGATCAGTGGAACCCGAGTAGCAGGGGCTTAGTCTCGCCCACTTCTCAGCTCAACCTCAGCCGTTCTGGTGAGTGAGCCGAATTGTGTCCAGTTTGTGACGAGTTATGTCCCATGTATCTGCTGAAGGTACCCACCGTATCTCACAAAGTGCTTACGTCGAGCTGAAACATGAACGAGTGTAAGGCCCTGCCGAGTATCCGAAGTCGTAGCACTCCATGTTAGTGCCGATGTGTAGCGGCGCAAGTTGGAATTGGAAGCAAAGATTGAAAGCGGTTCATCATAATGTAGTTTCAAGCGCTGACACGAAGCGCGATCAACCCGGGGTCAACCTGGGGTCAACCTGCACCTCGCTACCGATGGAGGCGCAGTCGGTGTCGGTGTCGCAGCGCGTGGCGGGGGACAGCATGCTGCACGCCGCGCCCTCGCAGCAGGGCCTTGCACTCGTCCACTTTTCAGCTCAACCTCAGCCGTTTCTGTCACAAAATTTCTAAACACCCTCTAATCCCCCCTAACACCTCCCGAACACCCCCAAACAATCCCTAAACGCACCCCCTATTCCACAGAAACCGCTTACGTTGAGCCGAAAAGTGGACAAGTGCAAGCCCCTGCCTCGCAGTCCAGCTGCACCCGCGGCCAGGGGCTTACACTCGTCCACTTTTTTATTCAACGCAAGCGCTTCTGTGGGACAGGGGGTGCATTTAGGAGTGATTTAGGGGGTGTCTGGGAGGTGTTGGGGTTACCAGGGGGGTGATTAAGGTGCAATTTGTGTCAGAAACGGATCAGACTGAGCTGAAAAGTGGACGAGTGTGAGCCCCTGCCCGCGGCATGTGGTCGTTGGAAGGGCATATCTCCATGCGCATGCGGAGGGTCATCTTGGAGCCGATGAGAGTCGACAGCCCCACATTAGGGCCCCGTAGACATTGACATTGCTCGCCACGTCATCCTACGCAGTTACAACCGTCGACTCTTGAGTAAAGAGAGAGAGAGAGAGAGAGACGCTTCCGCGTGTATGAGGAGGCACCAGGCTTTCGCCCTGGCCCCCGTGTCTTTTGATTAAAAGAGCATTCTATGACGTGTTGCTCGCCACGTCATCCAACGCATGTTGAACCCTCGTTTCTTGAGTTGAAGGGCATCCTATGACGTGGTGAGCAATATCTGGCAGGCCTGCCCCCCGTACTCCATGGTGCACGTGCCTGTGGACAGCCTGGCAGGAGGGGCGTTGATAACAAGCAGGGTCTATTAACTCAATAAACACGTCGACTCGCCATAAACTTATCACGTGCCAACATTCTGGCAGAAAGGTCGTTGAGAACAAGCACTCGGCTGATATCGAAGCACGAGTTGCCTTCAGGGTGAATGCTCAGACAGACGCGCGGACTCGGTTGGTCCATTGAACGTAGGTTGTGTGCTTGTTCTCAATTCATCAATGACCCCCCTGCCAGGTGTTGAAGCTACACTTGGTTGGCATCTTCAGTACACCGCTGATGCCGTCAGACATGCTTTCCATCATGCCCTGCATGGGCTTCGACACGCCGGGCTTCTCATCCGCCACCACGGTCCAGGGGCTTGCACTCGTCCACTTGCAGGCTCAACGTAAGCGCTTCGTGTGGGATACGCCACGTGCAGTCAGTGACAAACGGCTCAGGTTGAGCTGAACAGTGGACGAGTGTCAGCCCCTGCCATGGTTTAGGGGCGCAAGTTGAAATTGAAAGCAGTGGTCGAAAGCAGCATATCATACTGTGGTGTCAAGCGCTTACTTTCAGGCGCTTTCAACTTGGAATTAAGAGGGTAAACCTGCGCCGTCCTACCACATTCCGCTGCCCGTCCGTCGCAGCGGTGAGGCGCTGCATCAGACCGGTGGGCATCCACGGCGCAAAGTTGGCGAGATAGTAGGGGAGTGTGTAGGCCGCGCCGCGGAATAAGGCCAGGCAACATCCGTGCGTGTAACGTGTGACGTGTGCGTGTGCGTGTGTGTATTCAAAAGCAGACTTGGCTGATCAGCTGCTGTATCATCCGAACCACCCAGACTACTGAACAGCATTTCCGAAAAGAGAGGAGAAAGAACGGGCCTTGGGAAGACTTAAATCCAGTCTCCAGGTGATTAACCACCCTGGAGGCCCTCTGTGATTGATCGAGAGAGTGATTGACTGAGATTTGATTCTACGCGGTACGATCCCCTCTACCCTAAGAAACTGAGGGGTAGATCACACTGATTTACAGTTTAGGGTTCAATAACTCGAGACTGGTCGGCCGGGTGTCGGTCGTGAGTCCCCTCCACACGGTACACACCACTGAACCTTCCAGTTTCTTAGAGTACAGGGGCTCGTACCGCGTAGTTGGCTGGATTTTATGCACGGTTCGCGCCAACTCTGAACGAAACCATGTACCGTCCCTGATTGGTCAAAGGACAGTCCATCATTCTCCCGCGCCCCTTATTGGTCGAGAGGCTGGTTTCGGGGGGTTCAGGGGGTGGTCACATCGGAGACTGGGTTTAAGAGGGTCAGCGCCTCACCGTCGCCGCGGCAGTCCTGTGTTTTCTTGAGAGTGGAGGAGTACCACTTGAGCAGCTCGGGCATGCCGCGCATGGCCATGTAGCCGGACATGCGCCGGCCGAACCTGCCGGGAGGGTCATTGACAACACCAATTCGACCGGAATCGGACCACGGTTTGCCTTCAGTGTGAATGTGAATGCTAATACAGACGCGCAGAGGAGGAGGGGAATGAGATTCAGCCTCGGTTGAGTGCTTGTTCTCAATGACTCCCCTGCCTCATGCCGATCTTGCCCCAGCACCAGGGGCTTACACTCGTCCACTTTTCAGCTCAACCTGAGCCGTTTCTTGTCATTGACCCCACCCATATTCACAGAGTATCTCACAAAACGTGCTTACGTTGAGCCGGAAAATGGACGAGTGTAAGCTCCTGCCCAGCACGAGACATCCATGAAGCCGCGCATGACGCCCGTGGATGCGCCGGCGTTGCCGCCGCACTCGTCGTTACCCCCGTTGCCGGGGTTGAGCCCGGTGCCCTGCTTGCGGGCGTCGGCTAGCACGCTGCTGCCGTCGGAGAGCACGCCGTCCCACTCCTGGATGTAGCGGCGCAAGCTTAAATTGAAAGCAACAATTGAATGCACTTTATCATATTTTAGTTTCCAGCGCTTATCATCGGGCGGTTTCAACTTTGGTATGATGGGGTCAACCTGCACCGCATTACCTGGAGGAAGTCGCACACCTGCGCGCCGCTCGCGCCCGTGCTGCACTTGAACACATCCGGGTCCCAGGGCCTGCCAGATGTTGCACTCGCCACGTCATAGGATACCAATTGACTCAACAAGTCGAAGAATATAAACGTTTGTCGATGACGTGGCCGGCAATGGGCGAATTAGATACTGCTCGCCACGTCATAGCATGCCAAATAATAAATAACCGAGGGTTCAGAATGCTTGTCGATGACGTGGCGGGCAATGGGGGTGGTAGATGATGCTAGCCACATCATAGGATGCTATTTAAGTCAACAAATCGAGGGTTGAGAGTGCATGTCGATAACGTGGCGGGCAACACCTGCTAGTTCCTAGTATGTAAACCGTACTACCTGTAGTATCTCGTACTACTCTACCTGTAGTAAGGAAGCGTTTGGTGATTTTGACCAAAAAGTCATTTGACTTTTGGCCGAAGGACCAAACTCCAGCTTACTAGAAGCTATTTTACCCACAGACTGGGCTCCACAAGCCTTACCGGGTCCGCGAAGTTGTCGCCGATGAACTCGGGGTCCAGCAGATTGCCGCCGCAAAACGCCAGCTTGGCGTCGCCGCCTTTGTTTAGCGGCGCCAGTTGAAATTGAAAGCGACGATTGAAAGCAGTTCATCATATTGTACTTTCAAGCTCTGAAACCATAGCCGCTTTCAAGACGGGTTTTGATGCTGTCAACTTGCACCGCCTCACCTTTGGCGTCCCACGGCTTGCCGTCGTAGAATTTACGAAAGAAGGTCATGAAGGAGCCGATGAGGTCAACGCCCTCATGTAGTGGCGCAGGTTGAAACTGAAAGCAACCGTTGAAAGCAGTTTATGATATTCTAGTGTCCAACGCTCACGCCGTAGGCCCTTTCAAAACGGGTTTTGATACTGGCAACCTGCACCGCCTTACCCTCGTCGGTGGCGGTGTTGCCCGCCGCGAGGCACTGGTCGCGGTCAACCCCTTTGTCAAACAAGTCCAGAGTGTCCATAATGAAGCGGCGCAAGCTGAAGTTGAAAGCAAAGTTTTAAAGCAGTGTCTCGTGTTCTAGTTTCAAGCGCTTAGATCCAGGCGCATTCAATGTGGGTTTCATAGGGTCAAGCTTCACCGCCCTACCATGAAGGAGCGGATGTCGGCGTCTACCTCCTTGATGCCCTCCTCCGGGCCCACTTTGTAGCGGCAAAAGTTTAAGTTGAAAGCAAAGTGTGAACGGCGAGGCATCATACGTCAGGTTCAAGCGCCGAAACAATGCCCGATCAAAGCCGGGGTCAACATCGAGTCAACCTGCACCGCCCTACCACGTTGAGGGTGGTGCACTTGATGACGCCCCCGCACTCCGCGTCGGTGCTGCAGGGCATGGCCAGGCGCCCGCACAGCAGGGGCTTACACTCCTCCCCCTCTCACCTCAACGTGAGCTGATTTTTGGGGATATGTCTGCCAGGGGGTTCCACCAGGTGCCCATTGCTAGTGTAAGGAGGTCAGTTGCCCCTTAAGGGGGGTCAAATGCCCATTTATATAGGGGGCAGGTGCCCGCCATTGTGGGGGTAGCTTTCAGTGACAAAACGGCTCAGTCGAGCTGAAACGTGGACGAATGTAAGCCCCTGCCGCACAGGGGGCCGGAGCACGTGACGGACATGAAGGGCTTCATCAGCTTGGCGTCGCAGGTGTCCATCGGATACCGGCGCAAGTTGAAGTTGACAGCAAAGTTTGAAGGCGGTTCATCATATGATAGTTTCAAGTGTTTTTTCGCAGGCGCTTTCAACGTAGGTTTGATAGGGTCAAGCTGCAGCGCCCAACCATGGCGACGTTGACGAAGGAGTCCTGCTGCTTGCCGAGGGGGAGCTTCATGAGGCACCTGTCGCTAGGGCCTGGCAGACATTGCTCGCCATATCAAAGGATGCCATATAATCAAATTAAGGGCGGAGAGGGTTGGTCAAGCTCACCATACGAAGCGCCTTGGGGCTACAGGAACGTTTATAAATACAAAATGCCATCCAAATGAAGAAATGAGGGTTCAAAATGCGTGACGATGACGTGGCGGGCAATATGTGGCTGCCCATACCCGTTGCCGGCGGCGATGGTCTCCAGGCTGCACGTGCTGGGCAGCGTGACGCCGTCCGCAGGCATCGCCGCCGACACGTCGTTGGTCAGCTTGTATGTGAACGCGTCGTTTCCGCACTGTAGGGGCATGTGTTGAAACACGAAAGCACATTTCGAAAGCAATTCATCACAACTTTGTTTCAAGTTTCAAGCGCCGAAACCAAACCAGGCGCTTTCAGCACGGGTTTCAAACGTGCACCACCCCACCGCAGGCGGAGTCGAATTTCTTGCCGGACGTGCCGGCCAGCACGGCCGGGCAGATGTTGGTTGCTCGCCACGTCATAGGATGACATTCAACTCAACAAAAGAGGATTCAAGATGCACGCCGATGACGTGGCGGCGATGGGCCTGGTAGATATTGCATGGATCGTCACTTCGTACCATGCCACTCAACTCAGCACACGAGGGTTCAAAGATGCGTGTCGATGACGTGGCATGCAATGGGTCCGGCGGATATTGCATTGCCCACCACATCATAGTATACCATGTAAATCAAGAATCGAGGGTTGAAGTACTGTATACAGAAGTCGTCTTCATTGCTAGAACAACGGTGGGGGGTACTAGCATGCTTTATGAAAAAATGGCACGCTCGTGGGAAACGGCGCCAAATGCGAGGACGAGGACGTGTCGGGCAATATCTGCCGAGTGGTGGGCAATATCTGGCAGGCCCCACCGGCCAACGCGTTGACGAGCATGGACGGGGACGGGACGAAGTCGCGGACGAACTCGCTGAGGCCCAGCGCCGGGCACGCGCCCTTGGCGCGGTCGAACATGCGGTCCGTGCCAAGAGCCTCAATGCCTCGTCACCCCAAACTCGTCAGAAACCCAAAGAGGGTGCGGACTTTGAGTTGGCAAGGCGGTGCGTGCACACTGTGCCTCTAAGGTTGGTTCACGTCACACGTCACGAGTCACAGCGCGTCATACGAGGAAGTAGTGGGGCGTCGTCGAGGGCCGGCGGCGTGACGGCGCGTATCCCTGCCGGCGACGAACTGCGCGGTGTCGATGACGTCGTTCACGTTCCCTTGCGCGGCGAACAGGTGGTTGCTCATGAAGTTGATGTTGCCCGAGCAGTCGATGTTAAAAATCTCGCTCCACGCACCGGACTGGTCCGCGCGGGCATCGTGGGGCGCGCACACTGCGGCCAGGCAGCAGACGAGGGCAGTCGCGGCGAAGCGAGCCATGGATGCAGAGCTGGGTGTTGTGAGGCTTCCGCCGTTGCGTGCAACGCCGTGTGCAACGAGCAATGTCGGAAACCGAATATTTGACAGGTCGATTCGGTGCCGTTTGGAAATCTTCGCAAGCGTCTACGCAGAGGCACTCTGCGCGGGCAACCTCAATATTTCACAGATAAACAAGTTTATAGGTCTGTATGACCGTTCATTAGACCGTCAGACCATTTATCGCAACAATTACAAATTTGCGCGAACAAACAATATGCCCGGAACCGCGATTGTGACGTGACCGACAAGATCTCCCCCCCGTCTGGTAGATACGGAATCGTCGCGTCAGCAGTGTCGCGCCAACCGGTCCTTGAGTCATCGCATTCGGTTGCAACATTCACTTGTGCGCAAGGTTCCCCGCTCGCAGGCTCGGCGAGGAGTTGCGGCCGAGAAGATGCCGGCGGACAGGGACCGCCGCGGTGTCGCACTCACGCTGGCTCGCGTCGTCACTGCGAGGTACGCCCTGCGCTGAACCCACACGGCATGTTTCCTCTCCATCCCCTTTCCTCCTCGGTCCTCCTCCTCCATCTCCTCCTCCTCCATCTCCTCCTTCCCCTCCTCCTCCCTCTCCTCTTCTTCCTGATGCTCCTCCTCCTCCTCCTCCTCCCCACACCGCCCTCGCATATATTCTCATTTTGTTTTTCGGTGCAGGCCTCGTGTCACGGCGTGGGTTCCGCTGTTGCTCGCGGTGGCGTGCAGCGTGCCTTTCGCAATGCACCCCATCATGGAGACCGACCTGCTCCGTTCCGTGGCCCCGAGCGACGGGACCAGCACCTCCGACGTCTGGTGGGGTCTCGCCGCCCTAAACCGACAATCAAGTGACGCGCTCGCCTCGCTATTTCCCGTTCTCTACTCGTTTGACTGCTGCGTGCGTGTGTGCGTGCGTGTGTGTGTGTTGTTTCGCTGCATCTTGCGAGATTGAGAGACACCCGGCGCCAACATGCACCATAGCAAGCGAGGGACATCGAGCGGGTGCGCGTGGGGCGTGGTCCCTACTTCCAGGGACGACGACAGCGAGACGGCGGCGGCAGCGGGCGACGGCTACGCCCCACCTCCACCCCAACCCGCCACCGCCACCGGGGCGGAGTCTGATGACGATGCGGAATCCGGCAGGGGCTTCCATCCACTCCACTTCTCACCAGCCAGGGGCTTACACTCGTCCACTTTTCAGCTCAACCTGAGCCATGTCGTCACCAAAAGCACCCTTCGTATCCCGCAAAATTGCCTACGTTTACGTGAGTAGTGAACGAGTGTAGGCCCCTGCTTCTCACCTCACCCCGAGCCTCGAGCCGCTTTTGTAACTCACAGACTGACGATGACGCCACCCAGCGTATCCCACAAAACATTGCATTGCACGTCAAGCCGAAACGTGGGCTGAGTGCAAGCCCCTGGTGTGCGGCAGGGGCTTATTCTCTGTCCACTCTTCGGCACAATGTAAGCATATTTTGTGGGATACGTTGGCTGCATGATTTCCCCCCAGTCTATTAGACAGCGGGACAGGGGGAGGTGTGACCAAAACGGCTTATGTTGAGCTGAAAAGTGGACGAGTGCAAGCCCCTGGTGTGTGGCGTGCAGTTGTTCGAGTCAATCTTCGTGCGCAGCAAGGCGACGACGGGGGCGGCGGGGGCGGGGGCAGGGGCTTACACTCATCCACTTCTCAGCTCAACGTAAGCACTTTTGTGGACTGCAGACGTCCACTTTTCGGCATGACGTGAGCACTTTTTGTGGGCTATGTTCAGAGGTCGCATCGGCAAAAACGTTTCAGGTTGAGCTGAGAAGTGGACGATTGCTGTGGCTTAGGTGACCAGAAACGGCTTAGGTTGAGCTGAGAAGTGGACGATTGTAAGCCCCTGGGCGGGGGCGCGGGCGGGGGCGGACGGCGCTCGCGGAGACGTGCTCGACAAGCGCGTCCTGCTGGATATTTGGAGGTGGAGATAAGCGCACACGTTGCCCGCCACGTCAGTTCATTCACAACGCAGTTTGAGCTCTCCCATCTTGAATCAAATGGCATCCTATTACGTGGCGAGCCCCAGGGACAAGCGAACGTTGCCCGCCGCATCATCGATACGTATTTCAAGCCCTCGTTTCTTGACTTAATTGGCATCCTATGACGTAGCGAGCAACGTCTGCCAGGCTTCAGAGCTTTTATTTGACTACACCTGACGCTAGCTCCAATCATTCGATGCCTGTACCAACTTTTTAAATATCCCCCCCTCTGCCAGGCCCTATCCGGAGGTTGATGGCAGAGGTGGAAGCGATCGAGGTCGAGTGGAAGGGATCGAAGTGGTGGGGGCAGGTAGATATCGCCCGCCACGTCATCGACACGCATTGTGCACCCTCGTCTCTTGAGTGGAACGGCATTGGCATCCTATGACGTGGCAAGCAATATCAATATCAATAACTGCCGGGCAGTTGCTCCGTTGCCCGCCGCGGCATCGACACGCGTTTGAACCCTCGTCTATCGATTGAGACGGCAATGTATGACGTGGCGAGCAACATCGATAGCGACATCTGGCGGGCCGTGACTCGTTTCTTGATTGAAACGGCATCGTATGACGTGGCGAGCAAAATCGATAGCGATATCTGGCGGGCCGTGGCGCCGGGGGGTTGAGCAACTTATGCGTGCAGGTGGCCGAGGCAGGGCGGTGCATGTTGACCCCGGGTTGACCGCGCTTGATTTCAGCGCTCGCAGCTAACATGTGAAAAAGCGCTTTCAATTTCTACTTTCAATTTCAACTTGCGCCGATACACCAAGGAGTGCTTCCAGCTCAGCGTGTTGGACTTCTGGAGCAGCGCTGAGGCAGGGACTTACGCTCGTCCACTATTCACATCAACGTAAGCATGTTTTTAGGGATACGAAGAGTGGTTCTAGTGCCGATATGGCTCAGGCTGAGCCGATAAGTGGACGAGTGTGCACTCGTCCACTACGCATCTCAACGTAAGCACTTTTTAAGTGATACGGAGGGTGGTGTTCGAGGCGAAATGGCTCAGGTTGAGCCGAATAGCGGACGAGTGTGCACTCGTCCACTACGCACCTCAACGTAAGCACTGTTCAAGGGATACGGAGGGTGGGTTTGGTGATGAAATGCCTCAGGTTGAGCTGAAAAGTCAACGAGTGTAAGCCCCTGCGCGGAGGACATCGCGTTGGACGCGATGCCGCGGACCACGGTGCGGCGCAGCCACCCGCTGCGCCCGCGCGAGCTCATCCTGGGCGGGGTGGAGCTCAACGACTGGGAGGTGGCTAAGGCGGAGGCGGCGATGATCACGCTGCTCATCCAAAAGGCAGAGTGACAAGATATCCCGTATCGATACTGTCATCTCCCACATCGACAATGTCATCTTAGGGTCATCTTCCATATCGATAAAGTCATCTTCCGTATCGATACTGACATCTTCCATATCGATTCTCTCATCTTAAGGTCAAATTATACAGTCGTATTGTCATCTTGTGAACAGGATGACCAGTTCATATCTTGTCACTCTGCCAAAAGGGCGGGAGCCGCGATATCAAGCAGTGGGAGGCGCGTCTCCGCGCAGCGTGCGCCAGGCGGGGCGCTGCACGTTGAAACCCGTGTTTAGGTTTTGGGGTATAGGATTAGGCTAAACACTAAAACCCGAAGGCCGTGTTGAAAGCGCCTGGTTTCACCGCTTGCAACTACACACGATGAACTGCTGTCAAGTGTTGCTTGCAACTGCACACGATGAACTGCCTTCAAGTGTTGCTTTCTATTTCAACTGGCGGCTGTACCGGCAGGGCACACTCACGGGTAAACTCCACGATCGACGTCCAGGTGCTGACCAGTTACGGCATGGTAGGGCGGGGCTCGCGGTGCAGGTTGACCCCAGGTTGACCCTTGACCGCCCTCGGTTCCAGCATTTGAAGCTGATATACGATGAACTGCCTCCACAATTTGCTTTCAACCTGAACTGGCGACCATTGAAAGGACAGAGAGGGGTGGTTAAGCTCAACATGTGAAGCGCCTTGGGGCTCGATGAACGTAAAAACAAAAACAGATGAACTGGTGGCCCTACAGCGTGGGCGACGCGATGGAGGAGGGCGTCTTCGCCGGCGCCGTGCTGTCCGCGGCGGTAGGGCGGTGCAGTTTGACCCGAAGTTGACCCCGAGACCCGAGTTGACCGCGCTTGGTTTCAGCGCTTGAACCTAAAGCTTAATGAATCGCCTTCGACTTTTGCTTTCAATATCGACGTGCGCCGCTACACCGCGGCGTTCGCCGTCCTGTTCGTCCTGCTGGTCTGCACCATGGTATGGCAGCGCAGGTTGACCCCAGGTTGACCACATGTTGACCCCATATTCACCCCAGGTAGACCCCAGGTTGACCCCGCGTTGACCCCAGGCTAACCCCAGGTTGTTCCCGCGTTGACCCCGCGTTGACCGAGCGCTTCGTTTCCGCATTTGAAGCACAAATATGATGAATCGCCGTCAAGTTGTGCTTTGCTTTCAATTCAACTTGCGGCACTACAGCACGGGCACGCGGTCGTTGAGCGTGGGCGCGTACTGTGCGCTGACGGGGTTCGGCGGTGCAGGTTGAACCTTTGAAACCCGTGTTGAAAGCGCCTGGAACGACGCGCTTGAAACTACAATTTGATGAACTGCTTTCAAGCCTTGCTTTCAAATTCAACTTGCGCCGCTACAACGGGGTTCGGGCTGACGCTCATCGCCGCCACCGTCATGCTCACCTTCGCGCTTATGCAGTACTGGGGGCAGGGGGGCGGCACTCCACGCTCGTTCCGAAGGTTTAGGGTTTTGGGATTAGGATTTAGGGATTAGGGTTATGGGATTAGGATTTGATCCTAAACCCTATATAGGCCGGGGGCAGCACTCCACACTCGTTCCGAGGCCCACCGAAACGTGAGCTGTTCTGTCCTGGAACTACTCGTACGAATACTCGTACCAGGTACTGAAACCCATGAAGTTATCCCTCGTTGCGACTCGAAGATGCTGACATTATGCCTAAACCCTGACCCTAAACCCTAAACCCTAAACCGCAAGGGACGTGGTGTGCGGCCGTGATCGCGGGCACAGAATCAGCCCGTTCACAGTGCAAGCCGTGCCCATGCTGCTGCTGGGCGTGGGCGTGGACTATTTGGTCATCATGTGCCACTGCATGGTAGGGCGGTGCAGGTTGACAGTATCAGAACCTGTGTTGAAAGCGCCTATGGTTTCAGCGCTTGAAGCTACAATATGACGAACCGCTTTCAAACTGTGCTTTCTATTTCAACTTGCGCCGTTACAGCATGGAGAAAACATCCAAGGCGGCGGCGGCGGCGGCGGGGACGGCAGCAGCGGGGCACGCAGGGGGCGGTGGACGACGGAGAGGGGGGAAGATAGTCAGCGGACGGGAGGCCTCAGCGGATGTGGCGAATGCGGCAGAGGGGAAGG
>Ga0307488_10002063_pt1 | contig 16988 bp, 9 predicted proteins | sample SB02metaG_FD_202248 | JGI IMG/M metagenome (GOLD analysis project Ga0307488, IMG submission 202248) | Sea-ice brine microbial communities from Beaufort Sea near Barrow, Alaska, United States - SB 0.2 | ecosystem: Environmental > Aquatic > Marine > Coastal | place: USA: Alaska | collected 2017-05-06 | reverse complement strand
GGGCGTTCCCTTCACGGGGGGGGACGCAGGCTTGGGAGGAGGGGGGGGACTGGGCGAAGGCACCGAGAGGTTGCTGTCCGCGCTGAGTGTGATCAACGGCACGGTGCGGATCACGGCGCCGCTCATCCTGCACGACGGCAGCTTCGTGGCGGGCAACGGCACCATCCAGCTCGGCGAGGATCGCAACGACACCATCGACGTGCGCGGGACGGTTCACGGGCGCACGGCGTTCTCATTCGGCGGCGCCGTCGACGACGAGCACAGGACATCTCTCGTCGTGGATGAGCCCACCTCGGCGTTTCAAACCATCGTCCTCCCGGATGCCAGCGGGCGACTGGTGGTGTCGGCCGCGGCGCCGCTGTCCGTCACTCCCAAGGGCGAGGTGCAGATGAACTTCACTCTATTCGATTCCATCTCTTGCGCGATCGTCAGCAATCAGAGTGACCCCAACATCGGCAAATCACTGGCAGCTGTGGTCAATTCCGGCGGCAACAACCAGAGCAGTATCTTCAGCCCCAAGGGAGTTGGAGTGAGGCTCACCTCCCCCCCTGGCAAAGACGCCGTAGCGGGGGAACAGCCCGTTGCAGAGGAAGCGCAGGGGTCGTTTCTACAGCTGGCCGCGGGGGGCGCGGTGCAGGACAACGCGCAGGGGGGAACCATCTACATCAACGCCGGTGCGGGCGAGGGGAAGGTGGGCGCCACCGGCGGAGATGTGCAGTTCGTCGGCGGCGCCGGCGAGGGGGAGGAGGGCGCCTCCGGCGGCGACGTCAAATTCACCGGCGGCGGCTCGGCCTCGGTAGCGGGGTGTGCGGTCGGCATGTACACGTGTGGCGGGCAGCTGGTATCCGCCGTGGTGTACAAGGCGGGGGGGCTGCTCAGCACGAGCACTCTATCGACGTTGAATGTCCTCCTCCTCCTGCTGCGCGTATTTGTATGAGTGATGAAATTCAAACTACTAAGTCATGCTCCGATCTCGGTCGAGTGCTTGTTGTGAATGACCCTCCTGCGAGGCCGTCCTCAAGGGATGCAGCCGGGTGAACTTCGATGCGGCGAACGACAGCCTGTGCGACGGCATCACCGTCAACGTGACGGACTACGCAGCTGTGGACAAGGGGCCGTGCTCGCAGGAGTGCGCGGGCGGTGAGGTTGTCATCGGCGGTGGCCAGTCCGTGAGCGGGTCGGGCGGCGACCTGGTCATCTCGGGCGGCAGCACCGCCAGCAGCACCGCGGGCAGCACCGGCGGCAACGTCCTCATCTCTGGAGGCTCAGGCAGGGTAGTTGTCGAGAACAAGCACTCGAGGGTCGTTGAATCTCCTCCTCCCCCCTCCGCTTATTCCGCGTGTCTTGCATGAGCATTTAGTACCCTGAAGGTAAGTCATGCTCTGATCTCGGTTCTTATGCCTGCTCTCAATGACCCTGCTGTAAGGCGCCGCCGCCGGAGGCACGGTGGTATTGACATCAGGGTCGGGCGCCGGGCAGGCGAGCGGGGACACCATTGTGACCACCGGGCACGGGGACGGCGCGGAGAGCGGCAACCTGATGATGAGGACAGGCTCGGCGACTTTGGGAAGCGGGGACATGGTGTTTGAGACGGGGGTGGCGGAGAATGGCACGGGCGGTGACATCGCGATGACAGTGGGCAGCTCCATGGCCGGCGACGGCGGGTCGCTGCGGCTGCACGCGGGCGGCGGCGCCGGCGCGGCAGCCCTCGGCGGCTCAGTGTTCATCACCACGGGCGGCACCGACCAGGGCCTCACCGGCGCCGTGGAGATCAAATCCGCCGACACCGCCGCCTCTGGACCCGCGGGCCGCCGTCACCTACTCGCCGGCACGCAAGCCGTGTCCGGTAACGTCAGCCTCGGTTCAGGTAGGCTCTCAATGAACATGCTCACCTCATCGTTCACCATCTTTTATAGGGTTCACGCGCGCCACATCGTCCACCGTATTTTATACCCAACAAACCCTCATTTATTGAGTCAAATGTCATCCTTTGACGTGGTTGGCATTGTTTATCTGACGACACTCGGTTCAGGAGACGCGGCGGGCAGCAGCGGAGAGCTTCATCTGTTCACGGGCGACTCGGACGCCGCCGCGAGCGGGTCGGTTCTCGTGGAGACGGGGGACTCCTTCGGCGGGCCTGGTGGCAACATCCACATCACGGTCGGTCGGGGGACAGACGTAACCTCGGGCAACGTGAGCGTGGCGGCTGGAAGCACCAGCAGCGACGCTGGACATGGTAGGGGTGTTGTTGAGAACCAAGCACTCGAACGATGTTGAATCTCCACCGCCTCCTCCTCCTCCTCCTTCTCCTCCTCCTCCTCCTCCGCGAGTCAGTATCAGCATTCACCGTGGAGGTAAGTCGTGTTCGATCTCGGTTCCAGTGCGTGTTCTCAATGACCCTGCTTCGCGGCGGCGACGTGCGAATACACGCCGGCGAGTCGAACAGCACGGACGCGGGCAGCACGGCCAGTGGGGGCAACGTCTTCATCGCAGCCGGCGCTTCCTTGGGTGGCCAGCATGAAGCCTCTGGAGGCAACATCACTCTTGTCTCAGGCTCCAGTGCCGCTTCACGCCACGGGGACATCACCATGGATGCCAACTCTGGGTCGATCACCGTATCATGCTCAACTCTGGATATCGCTGCTTCAGCGGTCTCGCTTTCCGCGAGTAATGCTTCGATGACGGCGGGTGACGGGCGGATGACTCTTGTTGCCTCGGAGCACGTCACCGTGGCCGCGGCGCTGGGAGTGGACGGCAACACCACCCTTCGCGCCAACCTGGCAGTGCTCAAGGACGCCGCCGTCGGAGGGGGCTTGCAGGTCCACGGTGCTACTACCCTGCACGATAACACTTATGTGGCGGGCACGCTCGCGGTGACCGGCGCCACTACTCTGTCATCCACCTTGTACGTGTCCGGTGCAACTAATCTGTCGACCACCCTCGACGTGTCCGGCGCCGCTACTCTGTCGACCACCCTCGACGTGTCCGGCGCCACTACTCTGTCGACCACCCTCGACGTCACCGGCGCCACTTCCCTGGCGTCCTCCCTCCACGTGACTGGTGCCGCTAACCTGTCGTCCACCCTCGACGTGTCCGGCGCCACTATTCTGTCGTCCACCCTCGGAGTGAGCGGCGACATGGCTGTCGGCACGAGCCAGTTCACGGTGAACGCGTCCTCCGGCAACACTGCTATCGCTGGCACTCTGGCTGTGAGGGGCATCACCACCCTGGCTGACGACCTCCAGCTTTCTTCGGACACCACGGCGCTGACCCACACGGGCACCACTGGCCTGGCAATCACGAGCACCAGCGGGTACGTGGACGTGGAGGACCTCCGCTTTACGGGCGCTGCCATTGGCGTCTCTGGTAATCCGATCGTGGTCACTGTGGCATCCGGCGGCGCAGCCGTGACTGGTACGTTGTCGGCTACCTCCAGCACAAACCTGTCGAGCACCCTGGATGTGGCTGGCAACATCACGCTCGCGGATGACCTGCTGATTTCGGAGGACACTGCCGCACTGACCCACACGGGCACCACTGGCCTGACCATCACCAGCAACACCGGGTACGTGGACGTGGAGGACCTCCGCTTCACCGGTGCTCAGATCGGGACATCCAATATCTCAGACATCATCACTGTGTCGGACGCGGGCATATACGTGCAAGGAACGGTGTCGGCCAGTGACTTCATATTCACTGCTGCACAGGTGGTGGTGAATTCAACCAACTTCACAGCTAGCGGTGACTTTGCTGTTGGAGCAGACGTGTTCACGGTGTCAGGTGTATCAGGCAACACTTCCACTGCTGGCACGCTGGATGTGGCGGGCATCACCACCCTGGCTGACGACCTCCACCTCTCTGACAACACAGTAGGGCGGTGCCTGTCACCCCGGTTTGACCCCAGGTTTACTACCTTTGGTTTAAGCGTTTGAAGCTAAAATATGATAAACCTCTTCCAAACTTTGCCTTCATTCTGATATTCGCCTCTACAACACGGCTGCGCTCACCCACATGGGCGCCACTGGTATGGCCATCACCAGCATCAGCGGGTACGTGGATGTGGAGGACCTCCGCTTCACCGGAGCTCACATCGGGACCTCCAACATCTCAGATATGATCACCGTATCGGATGCGGGCATATATGTGAACGGAACGGTGGGGGCCGATGGATAGTGCTCGCCACGTCATCAAACGCATTTCAGTTCCTTGTTTCTTTAGACAAATGGAATCCTTATGACGTGGCGAGCGCTATCCGTCAGTCCCTATGGAACGGTGTCGGCCACTGAGTATGTATTTAATAACGGCGCAGCGGTGGTTTTGAATGCAGCCAACATTACAGGTGGCGGTGACTTTGTTGTTGGAGCAGACGTGTTCACGGTGTCGGGTATATCAGGCAACACTTCTACTGCCGGCACGCTGGATGTGGCGGGCATCACCACCCTGGCCGACGACCTCCACCTCTCCGCGAACACTTCCGCACTGATCCACACGGTAGGGACTGATGGATAGCGCTCGCCACGTCATCGAACGCATTGCAGACCCTCGGTTCCTGAGTTAGGTGACACTCTATGACATGGCGCGCACAATCCATCAGTCCCTGCCACACGGGCACGATCGGCCTGGCCATCACCAGCACCAGCGGGTACGTGGACGTGGAGGAGGTTCGCTTTTCGGGCGCTGCCATTGGCGTCTCTGGCACTCCGATCGTGGTCACTGTGGCATCCGGAGGCGCAGCCGTGACTGGTACACTATCGGCTAGCTCGAGCACGAAACTATCGAGCACTCTGGATGTGGCGGGTATCACCACGCTCGCGGATGACCTGCTGATGTCAGAAGACGCTGCCGCGCTGACCCACACGGGCACCACTGGCCTGGCCATCACCAGCACCAGCGGATACGTGGACGTGGAGGACCTCCGCTTCACCGGTGCTCAGATTGGGACCTCCAATATCTCAGACATCATCACCGTGTCGGACGCGGGGGTGGTCATCAACGGATCGTTGTCATCGACCTCCTTGTCATTCGATGGTGACTTCGTTGTGGGCGCGGACAAGTTCACGGTAGAGGCTAGCTCGGGCAACACGGCAGTGGCGGGCACTCTGGCAGTGGCCGGCGCGTTTACTCCGGCTTCCCTCGGAGTGAGCGGCGCCGCTACTGTGGGTACCACCCTCACAGTGACCGGTGACTTTGTTGTTGGGGCAGACAAGTTCACGGCGGAGGCGAGCTCAGGCAACACTACTGTGGCGGGCACTTTGGCCGTGGGCGGCAACACTACACTGTCCACTCTCAAAGCGACCGGTGCTGCTGATTTGTCGTCCACCCTCGTGGTGGCCGGCGCCGCCACGATGTCGACCACCCTCGACGTCACCGGCGCTGCCGCCCTGGCGTCCTCCCTGGCAGTCACCGGCACCGCTACCCTGTCGGACTCCCTGGACGTGAGCGGCGCCAGCGCGCTGTCGGCCACCCTGGCGGTGACGGGCGCCACCGGCCTATCGTCCACCCTGGCCGTGTCCGGCACCACCACCATGGCCGACACCCTCGCAGTCACCGGCGCTACTGCTCTGGCGTCAACCCTCGAAGTTTCCGGCGCTGCTATAATGTCGACCACCCTGGGAGTCACCGGCGGCACCACTCTGTCGTCTTCCCTCGACGTCACCGGCGCCGCTACTCTGTCGTCCTCCCTCGCCGTGACTGGCATCGCTGCGCTGTCGTCCGCACTCGCAGTGGCAGGCATCACCACCCTGGCCGACCTCGGAGTAAACGGCAATCTCAGTGTCGGCACGAACCAGTTCACGGTCGACGCGTCCTCCGGCAACACTGCTGTCGCTGGCACTTTGGCTGTGGCAGGCATCACCACCCTGGCTGACGACCTCCTGATGTCCGAAAACACTGCCGCGCTGACCCATAACGGTAGTTCCGGCCTTGAAATCACGAGCACCGGCGGGTACGTGGACGTGGAGGACATCCGCTTCACGGGTCTGCAGATTGGAACCGCCAACACGCCCAAGGTGATCACCGTGTCGGACTTGGGTGTGACCGTTACTGGATCGTTATCTACCGATGACTTGACATTCACCGGCGACTTTGTCATTGGAGCAGACAAATTCAAGGTAGGGCGGCGCAGGTTGACCCCAGCGTGTGACCCCAGATTTACCGCGCTTGGTTTCGGCGCTTGAATCTCTGACGTATGATGAAGCGCCTGCAAACTTTGCTTCCAATTTCAACTTGCGCCTTTACACTAAGGTGGCGGTGACTTCAGGCAACACTGAGGTGGCGGGCACTTTGGCGGTGGCCGGCGCCTCTACTCTGTCGTCCACGCTTGGAGTTACTGGCGCCACTACTATGTCGTCCACCCTCGACGTCACCGGCGCCACTACTTTGGCTGCGCTGTCAGCCGGCGCCACGTCGCTGACCAGCACCCTCGATGTGGCCAGCGATTTGAAGGTCAATACGAACAAGTTCTCAGTGACCGCGTCCTCCGGCAACACTGCTGTGGCGGGCACCCTCGACGTGACCGACGCCACTACTCTGGGTGCGCTGTCTGCTGGCGCCACGTCGCTGACCAGCACTTTGGGAGTCGCGGGAATCACCACGCTCGCGGATGAGCTCATTGTATCCCCGGATGCCGGCGTCATAAAACATTCAGGCTCGACCGGTCTGGCCATCACGAGCACCGGCGGGTACGTGGACTTGGAGGACCTCCGCTTCACGGGTCTGCAGATGGGGACCGCCACCACGCCAAAGGTTATCACAGTGTCAGACTCCGGCGTGACCGTCACTGGATTGTTATCTACCGATGACTTCACACTCACCGGCGACTTCACACTCACCGGTGACTTCATCATTGGAGCAGACAAATTCAAGGTGGCGGTGAGTACAGGCAACACGGAGGTGGCAGGCACTTTGGCAGTGGCTGGCGCGTTGACTCCGGCCTCCCTCGGAGTGAGCGGCGCCGCTACTGTGGGGACCACCCTCACAGTCACCGGTGACTTTGTTGTTGGGGCAGACAAGTTCACGGCGGAGGCGAGCTCAGGCAACACTGCTGTGGCGGGCACTCTGGCGGTGAGCGGCGCCACGGGTCTGGTGGACCTATCGGTAGGTGGCGCCGCCACAATGGGGACCACACTGGCGGTATCGGGCGGCACTACGCTGTCCGACACCCTTGCCGTCACCGGCGCCACCGCCGTGGGTTCCACCCTGGGAGTCACCGGCGACACCTCTCTGTCCACCCTGTCCGTGGCGGGCGCCGCTACCATGTCGACCACGCTGGGGGTCACCGGCGCCGCCACCATGTCGTCCACGCTCGAGGTGGCGGGTATCACCACCATGGCTGGCGACCTCATGCTGTATGGGGCCACTGCAGCGCTGACCCACACGGGCACCACTGGCCTGGCCATCACCAGCACCAGCGGATACGTGGACGTGGAGGACCTCCGCTTCACCGGTGCTCAGATTGGGACCTCCAGTGTGCCAAACATCATCGCCGTGTCGGACGCGGGAGTGGTCATTACTGGATCGTTGTCATCGACCTCCTTGTCATTCGAAGGTGACTTCGTTGTGGGCGCGGACAAGTTCACTGTGGAGGCTAGCTCGGGCAACACAGCAGTGGCGGGCACTCTGGCAGTGACCGGCGCGTTTACTCCCGCCTCCCTCGGAGTGAGCGGTGCCGCTACCGTGGGGACCACCCTCACAGTCACCGGTGATTTTGTTGTTGGGGCAGACAAATTCACGGCGGAGGCGAGCTCAGGCAACACTGCTGTGGCGGGCACCCTCGACGTGACCGGCGCCACTACTCTGGCTGCGCTGTCAGCTGGCGCCACGTCGCTGACCAGCACTTTAGGAGTTGCAGGTATCACCACGCTCGCGGATGACCTGCTGATGTCTGAGGACAGTACTGCGCTGACCCACACGGGCGCCACTGGCCTGGCCATTACGAGCACCGGCGGGTACGTGGACGTGGAGCACCTCCGCTTCACCGGTGCTCAGATCGGGACCTCCAGTGTGCCAAACGTCATCGCCGTGTCGGACGCGGGGGTGGTTATCACTGGATCGTTGTCATCGACCTCCTTTTCATTCGAAGGTGACTTCGCTGTGGGCGTGGACAAGTTCACGGTGGAGGCTAGTTCGGGCAACACAGCAGTGGCGGGCACTCTGGCAGTGGCCGGCGCGTTTACTCCGGCCTCCCTCGGAGTGAGCGGCGCCGCTACCGTGGGGACCACCCTCACAGTCACCGGTGACTTTATTGTTGGGGCAGACAAGATCACGGTGGAGGCGAGTTCAGGCAACACTGCTGTGGCGGGCACCCTCGACGTCACCGGCGCCGCTACTATGGCTGCGCTGTCAGCTGGCGCCACGTCGCTGACGAGCACTTTGGGAGTTGTGGGTATCACCACGCTCGCGGATGACCTGCTGATGTTGGAGGACACTGCCGCGCTGACCCACACGGGCACGACTGGCCTGGCCATCACCAGCACCAGTGGGTACGTGGATGTGGAGGACCTCCGCTTCACCGGTGCTGTCATTGGCGTCTCTGGTACTCCGACCGTGGTCACTGTGGCAAGCGGAGGCGCAGCTGTGACGGGCACGTTGTCGGCTACCTCCAGCACAAACCTATCGAGCACTGTGGATGTGGCGGGTATCACCACGCTCGCGGATATTCTGCTGATGTCTGAGGACGCTGCCGCGCTGACCCACACGGGCACCACTGGCCTGGCCATCACCAGCAACACCGGGTACGTAGACGTGGAGGACCTCCGCTTCACTGGTGCTCAGATCGGGACCTCTAGTGTGCCAAACGTCATCACTGTGTCGGACGCGGGGGTGGTTATCACTGGATCGTTGACATCAACCTCCTTTTCATTCGAAGGTGACTTCGCTGTAGGCGCGGACAAGTTCACGGTGGAGGCTAGTTCGGGCAACACAGCAGTGGCGGGCACTTTGGCAGTGGCTGGCGCGTTGACTCCGGCCTCCCTCGGAGTGAGCGGCGCCGCTACCGTGGGGACCACCCTCACAGTGACCGGTGACTTTGTTGTTGGGGCAGACAAGTTCACGGCGGAGGCGAGCTCAGGCAACACTGCTGTGGCGGGCACTTTGGCCGTGGCGGGCGCCGCTACCATGTCGACCATGCTGGGGGTCACCGGCGCCGCCACCATGTCGTCCACGCTCGAGGTGGCGGGTATCACCACGCTCGCGGATGACCTGCTGATGTCGCAGGACGCTGCCGCGCTGACCCACACGGGCACGACTGGCCTGGCCATCACCAGCACTAGCGGGTATGTGGATGTGGAGGACGTTCGGATCACCGGTGCTTCCATCGGTGTGAGTGGCGACACTGACCTTGTCTCATTGAGCAACGCTCAGGTGACTGTGGCTGGCAGTGTCACTATCGATTTCAGGCTGGACGTGGGAGGCGAGTCGAGCAACTCCGGCGCTGTGGAGATGTCGGCCACGCTTGGAGTGGACGGTAGCACCAGCCTGCGCAGCAACCTGGCGGTGCTCAAAGATGCCGGCATCGGAGGGGGCTTGGAGGTTGACGGTGCTACCAGCCTGCACAACGCGCTCAGTGTCGGCACGAGCCAGTTCACGGTCGACGCGTCCTCCGGCAACACTACCATCGCTGGCACTTTGGCTGTGACGGGCATCACCACCCTGGCTGATGACTTGCAGCTCTCTGAGAACACTGCTGCGCTGACCCACACGGGCACGACTGGCCTGGCCATCACCAGTACCAGCGGGTATGTGGATGTGGAGGATGTTCGGATCACTGGTGCTGCCATCGGGGTGAGTGGCGACACTAACCTTGTCTCGTTGAGCAACGCTCAGGTGACTGTGGCTGGCAGTGTCACCATCGATAACAGGCTGGACGTGGGGGGCGAGTCGAGCTTCTACGGCGTCGTTCAGATGTCGGCCAACCTCGGAGTGAGCGGCGACGTGACTGTCGGCTCGAGCCAGTTCACGGTTGACGCGTCCTCCGGCAACACTGCCATCGCTGGCACTTTGGCTGTGGTGAGCATTACCACCCTGGCTGATGACCTCCGGCTTTCTGAGAATACGGCCGCGCTGACCCACACGGGCACGACTGGTCTGGCCATCACAAGCACCAGCGGGTACGTGGATGTGGAGGACGTTCGCTTCAACGGTGCTCAGATTGGGACCTCCAATGTGGCGAACGTCCTCACCGTGTCGGACTATGGTGTAAACGTCACTGGTCTGTTGTCAGCTACCGAATATTCCTTCACCACCTCATCTACCACATTATACGCCTCGCTAGCCGTAAATGGCGCCGGCACTGTGGGGACCACCTTTGGAGTTGGCTCTACCCTCACGGTTGGGACCACGCTCACAGTTGGTAAGGCCCGGTATCATCCACGACATTTGGTCATTTGTACCATGTCTACGAAGTACTTATGGTCATTCACACCAATTGACGTCGTTGATACCGTGCCTGGTATGATCCACGTCATTTGGCCATTTTCACACTGTCTACGAAGTACTTCATGGTCATTCACACCAAATGACGTGGACGATACCGGGCCTTAACAGCTGGCGGCGCCACGCATCTGAAGACCACCCTGAGAGTGGATGGCGACACGTCTCTGCGAGGCGACCTCGTGGTGACGGGTGCTACAACACTACCCTCGCTGACCACCCTGAATGTCGCGGGTGCCGCGACATTGACGACCAGCCTCGGCGTCGGGGGCGCGGCAAACTTCGCAGCCGCCGTCTCCGTGGGGACCACGCTGTCAGTGACAGGTGCGACGACGCTGTCAGGCGGCCTCACTGCGACCGGCGCAGTGTCTATGCCTGCTCTGGCCACCTTATCCGTGACCGGTGTGGCTGCGCTGTCGTCCTCTCTCTCAGTGACCGGTGCGACGACGCTGGAAGGTGGCCTCACAGTGACCGGCGCAGTGTCTCTGCCTCCTATGGACACGTTAACCGTGAACGGCGTGGCTGCGTTTTCGGCCGCTGTCTCCGTGGGGACCACGCTGTCAGTGACCGGTGCGACGACGCTAGAAGGCAGCCTCACTGTAATCGGCGCAGTGTCTCTGCCTCCTCTGACCACCTTATCCGTGACCGGTGCGACTGCGCTGTCGGCCGCTGTCTCCGTGGGGACCACGCTCTCAGTGGCCGGTGCGACTGCACTGTCGGCCGCTCTCTCCGTGGGGACTACGCTGTCAGTGACAGGTGCGACAACGCTGTCAGGCGGCCTCACTGTGACCGGCGCAGTGTCTCTGCCTCCTCTGGCCACCTTATCAGTGACCGGCACGGCTGTGCTGTCGGCTGCTCTCTCCGTGGGAACCACGCTCACAGTGACCGGTGTGACTGCACTGTCGGCCGCTCTCACTGTGGGGACCACGCTGTCAGTGACAGGTGCGACGACGCTGTCAGGCGGCCTCACAGTCACCGGCGCAGTGTCATTGCCTCCTTTGGCCACCTTATCCGTGACCGGCACGGCTGTGCTGTCGGCTGCTCTCTCCGTGGGAACCACGCTCTCAGTGACCGGTGTGACTGCGCTGTCAGCCGCTCTTTCTGTGGGGACCACGCTCGGGGTGACCGGCGCTGCCACACTGGGGTCCACCCTCGCAGTCACCGGCACGCTGGATGTCACCGGCGCCACTACTCTGACCGACCTCACAGTGAGCGGCACGATTACTATGGCCACACTCGGAGTGACCGGCGCCGCTACCGTGGGGTCCACCCTCGCAGTCACTGGCGCCACTGCTCTGTCGTCCACCCTCGATGTGGACGGCGCGGCGGACATTGCCGGCACCCTCACGCTGTCCGGCAACTCGCAGAGCTTGGTCCACTCCGGCAGCGGGGGCCTCGCGGTGTACAGCACAAGCAGGGCTTACTGCATACTGCATGCTACGTCCATCAACCGCGTTTTGAACCCTCGTTCCTCGAGTTTAATGACACCCTGTGACGCAGCGAGCTCTATTTACTGAACCCTGAGCGAAGGCGGATACGTCTCCGTCGAGGTAAGGCGGTGCAGGTTGAAACCAGTTGAACCCCGTTTTACAAGCGTCTGGTTTCTGCGCTTGGAACTGAAATGTGAAAAGAATGGTTTCAATTTTTGCTTTCAATGTCAGCTTGCGCCGCTACATCGAGGATGTGACCTTCAGCGCCAGCGGCAGCTCGGTCTCCGTGGCCACCTCATCATCCAAGGACTTGAGCCTCGAAAGCGGGCGTGACATCCTGCTCACCCCCGGCTCGGCTAAGGCGATCAAGTTGACGGGAAACGTCGTCTCCGCGTTCTACACTGTGGGCGCTACCAACTCGGGTGTCTCCGTCCCGGATGGAACCACCACATGCATCATCACCTCGGGCGCCGGCCTGTCCGCGGCGTTCGCGCTGTCGTTTGCGGGATCCTCGACGGTCGACGGGCAGCTGCTGTTCATCCGCAATGACTCGACGCAGGACTCGACCGGCATCGTCGTCTCCCAGGGCGCCGGGGCGTTATTTGTCGCGAGCAGCGGATCATTCAAGCGGATCATGAGCGGATCATGAGCAGCGGATCATCTGACGGTCCGGGCAAGGAGCTAATCAAACCTCAGTCACGCTTTAGTACGCTCCCGCGCCAACCACTGTCTGAGAATGAGAGAGAGACATACACTTCCGCGTGCATGAGGAGGCACCAGGCTTTCGCCCCGGCCGGAGGTTCCTTGTACATTATAATTTTCCTGTTAAGCCATCTTCATTCTTCAATAAATTTTAGAAATCCGTAGCTCGGGCAGTCCCGCTAGCTCGATCATCTAGCTAGTTCGCTGCTGTGCTGAGTATCCTGTAGAATTCTGTAACTTATGTAATGTAAACGCTAGCTGACAAGATAGGTCCTCAACAATCCCTTTCTGTCGCCCGCCCCACTCCTTCAACCCCCCCACGCCCCAGCGCCAGGCGAGCGTGTTGTCCAGGGCGCTAGGCGAGCGCCAGGCGAGCGTATTGTGCAGGACGCTGGGCGAGCGTGTTGTGCAGGGCGGCGAGCGTACTGTGCAGGGCGCTGGGCGAGCGTGTTGTGCAGGGCGCTCCTGGGCGAGCGTAATGTGCAGGGCGCTGGGCGAGCCTGTTGTGCAGCGAGGGCGCTGGACGAGCGTGTTGTGCAGGGCGCTCCTGGGCGAGCGTATTGCGCAGGGCGCTAGGCGAGCGTGTTGTTTATTTGATTTGATTATAGTTTATTTCAGACTAGGGTGAACATGTGAGCTATGCGCTAGGCCATGGTGTTGTACAGGTACAGGCCGATGCCCAGGTGTAGCGCCGCACGTTGAATTTGAAAGCAAAACTTGACAGCGGTTTATCGTAATAGAGTTGCAAATGTCGAAATCAGGCGCTGGCAATAGAGTAGCACGTGATAAGATCACAGAGCATCACACACCGGCGTTGAGTGAGACACGCTATCGCCAGTAGTGTCTTATTCCGTGTGTGCAAACACAGATAGGTCCGGGCAAGGGCCGGTGAAGTGACCCCAGAATTTACCTGTTAAGAGGGGTATATTTTAATTTTAGGGGGGTAAGAAGGGGTAATTAGGGGGGTCGTCTCGTGAAAAGAAAACCCCAAGACCTGAATTCTAAACACTAAAGTAATTTTACAGTCTGTTAACTGGTAAATACTGGGGTCACTTTACCGGCCCTTGTTCCGACATAACAGATTCCAACCTGCAGCGCCCTACCAAGGATGATGAAGATGAGGATGACGTCGATGCAGAAGTGGCGCGTGCTGCGCATCTGCGTGATGACGTGCTTCAGCTTCCCGTTCGCCGCCCGCCAGGGCCCGCCACACACTACTCGCCACGTCACAGGATGCCATTGGCCTAACAGAAAAATGGTTCAAAACGCGTGTCGATAACATAACGTGGCGTGCAATAGGCCCGGCAGATATCGCTCGCCACGTCATAGGATATCATATAACTAAAGATTCGAGGGTTCAAAATTCGTGATGATGACGTGGCGGGCAACATCTGCCGGGCCCTACCGTGCGCAGCTCCAGGTTGGTGCTATCCCGCGCGCCGGGCCTGGCACACATCGTTTGCCACGTCGAAGGATGCCATTTAATAGGCCGATTTCGGTATATTGCTTCCCGCGCCGAGCGCTGACGCTGTGCCCGCAACTCTGTATGGGCATTCAACCTGGCGCCCGCTTTCCCGCGCGGAGCGCTGACGCTTTGCCCGCAACTCTGTATGGGCATTTCACCCTGGCGATATACCGAAATCAGCCTATTCAGTCACAACGCCAGACCAGTTCTGGTTGATGGGGTTGGTTTGATGCTCACAATACGAGTGCCCTGGGGTTAGCTGAATATTAAAAGAGGGACACATGTGGCAGCTCCAATTTATGGGGAGATGAGTTCGCCGGGCCTCGCCAGTTTATTATCGATGGCGTCGATGATGGGCGTCTGCCGTTTGATCTCATCGTCCATCTCCCCCCCGAGGTTCTTCAACACGTTGAGCCCCTTGGAGATCTCGTCCAGCCCCGCGTCCTGCCGCTGCTTCGACGCCTCGAACTCGTCCTGGAACCAGGACCTGGCAGATGCTGTAGAGGGGGATATTTATTAAAAGGTGGCATAGGGGTCTGATGATTGGAGCTAATCGGTGAATCGTAAAGTAAATCAAGGGTTCTGGTGCCATTCTGTCATATTGCCCGCATGGTCATCGAACGCGTTTCTCAACGCTCGTTTCTTGAGTTCAACTGCATCCTGCGACGCGACGAGCAGTATCTGGCGGGCCCTACCCGGAATGCGCGGCTGGCGTCCGAGTGCTCCGCGCGCCAGGGACAGGTGACTGCTCCTTATGCCACGTCATGGGACGCCACTTGACACACATAACGAGGGAGGCGGGTGAATGATGCTCGCCACGTCGTAGGATGTCATTGAAATCGAGAAACGAGGCTTTAGTTTTGGTGGATGACAGGGTGGGCATGGTTCTGCAGCGCGATGGGTGACGTCGCAAGCATGATGGACACCACCCCTGCTAACACGCGTAGACGCATGTCTCCAGCTAGCCTTGGTATTGAGAAAGGAAACATAAAACGACGCAGCCCTACCATGTTGAACGAAGGGTTCGCCTTCGCGTCGCAACAGGCAGGGCCGAGCACCCCCCCACGGTAGCTCAAATCCAAATATGTCGGGGTTTCAAGTTGGGATAACTCAAGCGGTCTCGGCAATGAAACGACTGGCAGTTCAGCTGTACTAGTGCGAGAGAGAGGGACGCTTCCGCATGCATAAGGAGGCACCAGGCTTTCGCCCGGCACCCGTGAGGGAACGAGTGCGAAGTGCGAGTGGCGCGGGCTCTGCCTTATGTCAATGTTGACGTGCCCCGCCCCGCTGCCGCTCGCGCCCGACGCGTTGCGGCGCACAGGCGGCGGCGGCACCGACCGCGTCACGCCGTCGGGCACGCACTCCACCTTGATGTAGCGGCGCAAGTTGAATTTGAAAGCAAAACTCGAAAGCGGTTCATCACATCTTAGTGTAAAGCGCTCAGTTCCAGGCGCTTTCAACTTGGGATTCATAGGGTCAACCTGCACGGTCTTACCTTGTACTCGAAGTTGTCCACCTGCTCCACCCGCGCCGCCTTCTCCTCCTCGCTCACCCCCTTGCTGTAGCGCAGCAACTTGAAATTGAAAGCAGAGTTTGAAAGTGCTTCATCACATTTCCGCTTCAAGCGCTGAGACCAGGTGCAGTGAAGCCGGGGTCGACCTGGGGTCAACCTGCACCGCCCTGCCTTTGACTTCTTGGCGCAAAGTTTTCGCAACTTGGGCATCTCGCCCCGCAGGTAGTTCTTCCCCAACCTAGGGTCTGACAGCTGTCGCTCGCCTCGTTATAGGCTGCCGTGTGACTCAACACACGAGGGTTCGGGTTCAGGGTTCAGGGTTTAAGGTTTAGGGTTTAGGGTCCAACCCAACCCTAAACCCTAAACCCACGCGTTGGACGACGTGGCGGGCACCATCCGCCAGGCCTTACCCCCGGCGGATCTCGGCGTTGGTGGTGGCGATGGCCGCGCGGTTGGTCTCCGTCTTGTAGGGACTGGTGGATATTGCCCGCCACGTCATCGACACACATCTTGAACCGAACCCTCGTGCCTTGAGTTGAACGGTGTTCTACGACTCGGCGAGCAGTATCCGCCAGGCCAGGTATATATACCAGCCACGTCATCGACATGCATCTTGAAACCTCGTGTGTTGACTTGAATGGCATCCTACGAATCGGGCGAGCACTATCTGCTAGGCCCTACGGATTTGACCTCCTCGGACTTCTCGATGATTTCTGCCGTGTGGCAGGGCCGCAACGCGGCGTCCTCTTTCCAGCTCGGCCTGACTTGTTTGCTTGTCGTGTACCAGTGTACCAGTGAAGGCCGCGACACGGCCTCCCCTTTCCAGCTCAACTGGCAGCATCTCTGAGGTATAAAGTTTGGATAATGCCGGTGGTTTCAAAGACACAACGGCTGGCAGTTGAGCTGAGACAAGGTATAGAGTGTGCATCAGGTAAGTGTGCATCAGGTAAGTGTGCATCAGGTGCCCGTTATAGGGGGGTCAGGAGCCTATTTCAGGGGTTTCAGGTGCCCGCTATTAGGGGGTCAGGAACCCATTACAGGGGGATCAGGTGCCCATTACAGGGGGATCAGGTGCCCATGAATAGGGCGGTCAGATGCCCACCATAGGGCGGTCAGTGCCCATTATAGGGCGGTCAGGTGCCCATTATAGGGGGGTGAGGTGCCTAGGCCCTGCCAGGTTGTGCTCCAGGCTGAAGAACATGGTGGTGAAGGAGTCCGCCTTGCCGCCGTTGGCGCCCTCCGGCACCTTGCGGCCGTCCTCCTCCGGCAGGTAGTGCTCATACCTGGGTGGGCATGCGGTGGAGGTGGCAGTTGTGTGAGTGTGAGTGTGTGTGTGCGAGGTGGGAGGTGGGGAGGAAGGCGGGAGGTGGGGCGGGAGGTGGGACGGAAGGACGAGGCAGGCATGGGTTGGAGGTGGGAGGTGGTAGAGGGGAGGGATGACGTAAGAAGG
>Ga0307488_10002061_pt1 | contig 16993 bp, 15 predicted proteins | sample SB02metaG_FD_202248 | JGI IMG/M metagenome (GOLD analysis project Ga0307488, IMG submission 202248) | Sea-ice brine microbial communities from Beaufort Sea near Barrow, Alaska, United States - SB 0.2 | ecosystem: Environmental > Aquatic > Marine > Coastal | place: USA: Alaska | collected... | reverse complement strand
TAACACCTTGTGTAGTTATCTGACCGTCTTGTCTTCTATTGTTTTTATATTCAATATGACCCCGTACACCTTTAAGGTACCCTAGTTTACCAGAAAATCCTTCAACAAAGTGAAGTCCTGTTCCACTTACAGGTACTTGTGCAAGAGTCGATGCTAACATCTTTGCTGTTCCGCCTAAACCTCTCAAAACTTTACCGGCTCCAGTCTTTTCTCTGTTTGCTGATAGAATGTTTTGCTCTACTACATTTAACATTGCTTGGTTAGCGGCAAATTTCAAGGCTGCAGGAGTACTTGTTAATAGTTTAGAAATTCTTTGAAGATCGTCTACTCTTTTTGCACCTTCCAAGGCTATACCTTTAAGGTTAGGAGGATTGTTGATATCTTTAGTGACTAAAGGATCACTAGAACCAAAATCTCCGTAAGTTAACGACTTTAAATTCGTCTGTATATCTATTAACGGCATATTTTATAAATGTTTTATTACCCTCTGTTAGAAGAGTTAGTACCTGTACCGTCTATTGCTCTAGCGTTAACTCCTTTTTCTGGAAGGTTATCGATATAGTTATTGGCAGGTTTTTTGCCTTTTAAACTCAATCGAGACTGTTGAGCCAGGATATCTGGATTATCAGTTATAGATGAGTTGTAATGTAGGCTTGATGTTTTCAATGCTCCAGCTCTTTGAGTAGGTGTTTGACCTTTAAGGCTTAAAGCAGATTCTTTTACTTTTGATAATAGTGACATAGTATTTGGTTTTAATATAAATAGTTATTAATTGCTAAGTTTAGAATTCAGTACTAATGTTTCTCCGACTTTACTTCCATCTAGGTAAACGTGTCCGCCTTGACCTACTATAGAAATGAGTTTTTCTAACAGTACCTCTACGTTTCCTCCTAGTTTCGTACCACCAGCCATTGTTATAGTATCTTCCCCTAGAGGTTTAATAGTAAAATCCTTTACATCTAATTGACCACTAGCGCCACCGGTACTTTCATAAGCATCTGATATTCCAGTAGCGTTCATATTTTCTTCTCCTGCCATTGTAGCAACTCCAGCTATGATTCCTGTTCCGATATCTAAAGTGTTTGTAACTGCTAAAGCTCCGTGATCAAAGGCAGCTGCGGCTGCTTCTTTAGCTTTACTGAATTGAAATGTTTGAGCATACATAGCTGCTTTCACTCCTTCTACTATAGCCATTACTACATGATAGGCAGCTTTTAGTGGTTGTATCAAAGCAGCATTAAGTATTTGACCTAACCCCTTAATTACCATACCTGTTGATTTAAAAGAATCAAGCATATTAGTAAGGGTACCTTCTGGACCTGCTAAACTTTCCGCAAATAATTGCATTTTCTTAACTGCATCTTCAATGAATCCAGGGTTCGCTGAGAGAAGAGTAAAGACCTTAGAAACTGCTGGTTCTATCGATTTCATGAATATAGTTTTCACGTTCTCTAACAGGTTATTCATCTTCTCTTGAAAAGATATATTCTTTTTCATTGTTGTAAACTCCTTCATCCCTATTTTTTCCAGAGCTTCTTTTTGAGTCATAGTTTTTAATAGCGTCTGATACTCTTCTTCTCTAGCATCTGCTGAACTGAATCCTGCTTTCTCTAATGCTTTTTGATTTATGTTCATTTGAGCTAACTCTTCTACAGACATGCTTAGCGCCTTAGCGATTGATTGTTGGGCGAAGTAGTTATTAGTAGCAAATGCTTCTTGAACTGCTTCTTGTTTTGAAATTTCTTGTGCGAGTCCTGCTAAATCTTGTTGTGCCGCATACTGTCTTGCTTTATCAAGGTTTAATTCTTTACCTGTAAGTAGTTGTGCATCCATTTCAGCTGCTATAGATGTTTCAAAATCTAACAATCCATCTGCTGTAGTTTGAACTTGGGAAAGGGACATACCCATTTTCCTAGCAGAAACTGCTGCTGTAGCCATTGCTTTTGCAGATCCTCCTGAATTCATTCTAAATCTAGCAGAGGCTCCTGCTACATCCTGCATAATTGTTTTATTTTGTATGTTAATGCCTAATTGCATTTCCAATCCCTCTGCTGCTCCTAAAACTTCGGCAGCAAAGTCTTTAGTATTTTGGCCTGTAGCTAGCAAACCTTTTGCTAATTCTTGAGTATTTGCTATACTTACCCCAAATCTATGATTTATAGTATCTAAATTGGAATTAAATACTTCTCCATTCTTAGACAGTATACCCGTAGCATCTGCCATGCCTCTTGCTAATTCAGTTCCTTTACCTAACCTACTGGTAAATAATTTAGCTCCATCATCAGCTTTATTTAAATGAAAATTCGTTAAAGCTGCTTGTTCTTTAGTTTCGCCAAATGCTGCTGCAGTTTCAGCAGTGCTCTTATCTACCGCTAACATCAACTTTACTACACCGGTAATTCCTTTTGCAATTAATCCTATGTATCCTCCTGATTTCATAAAGTTCATTGCTGAAGATGCTGCTGATTTAGCAAAGCCTTTAGCGCCTGCTTTTAAAACGCTCATTTTTTTAGTAGTCTTGGTATTAGCTATTACAGTCTCTCTAGCTGCTTTTGCTGCATCCCTAAAGGGACTAGCAAACTGTTTAAAGACTTTAGAATTTTCAGCTAAATCTCCAAAAGCATCGAAGAAGGAAGTTCGTGCATCTAACTTAGCGGCATCTTGTGCTATTTGACCGTAATTATCAGCTAAACCTTGTGCATTATCTCTTGCTGCAGCTAAATTCTGAGCTTGTTTTAAGGTAGCTTTTTTAGCATCGCCTTGTAACCTAGCTGCTCTATCTGCAAGGGTATTAATTTTTTGATTTAGCTGTTTTACAACATTTAACTGTTTTACCTGTTCGCCTGTTGCTTCTGCGGTTGCTTTTGATGATCTAGTAGCTTTTTCCTGTATCGCTGCTACTTTATCTACACTTGCATTTATTTTATTATATATAGCACTGTACCTGATTCCGGTTTCATTAGCCGTCCTCATTTCTACATTGATACGCTTAGTAGCATCAACGATTTCAGTCATACTTCGACCTATCGACTCAGCATTATTTAGTTGCTGTGCTGAAAATAATTCATCTTGGTTTACTTCTTCGGCCATATCGTTCTGTAATGTAGTTATATACTATAAATAGTTAAGGCCTCTACTATTTAGAAGCCTTAGTTATAAAAGTAGGTTTTTTAACCCTATTAGTAGGTTCAGGTGGTTTTGATGCTCTTTGATTTGCTTCTTTTTGTTCTTCGTAGTAAACTTTTAATTTACCGAAAGTGAACTTGCGTAACCATATCGGCATACAGTAAACAGTATGCCAGTCGTAGCCACCTTTCCCATGAAATACTATGTCGTGTATTTGTGAAAATAATAATTCTCTATACTGCTGCGTCAGGCCAAAAAAACCCGATCCCAATAGGGATATCTGCAGCCTCCTCTCTACCTTCTTTATAGTATACCATATCAACATCTGGTGATATGCTAGAGTAAAATTCTCTTATTGCTCTTGCATCTTTTGCTAAACAGTAATTATCAACAAATTCTCTAATATCTTTTTTATCTCTACTATCATTAATTGATGTTATAATGTATTTTAACCTAGAGGTTGTAATAGTAGAAGAGTTTTTGTTTATCTTTTTATTTCCTTTTATTTCCCTGTCTATTAACTCTTCGTCTTTGTGAGTTAGTATCTTTATTGTTACTGTATTATCAGTATGGGGTAACTTAAATGTAAAGTCATTTTCTCCTTTTTTAAATAGGGAGTAATCAACCTCTTTGTTCTCTAATGCACTCAAATCTACAGTTTGTACTTCTCCAAGAACTTTAATTTCATAATCTTTTCCGTACGATAATACTCTTGCTGCCATCATAATAGCATTCTTATCCCCTATTAATATACTATCGTAATCAACTCCTTCTGTTACAATCAGAGACTTTAATAGCTTATCTATTACTGTTCCGTTTTCAATGTAATTTTGATTGGTTAGGATATCCTCTTCTTTTGCGGTCATGTACTTCATTTCGATAGTACCTGTTGCTAGTGGGGAATCTTCCGGGTAGAGTAAGCCTTTTGAAGGGAGTTCTACCTGTTCTGTTGGTAATTTAAATTTGTGATCCATAAATTTTATTTTATTATAACTTATTCTATATATAAATATACGAATAAAATACTTTATAGACAACAAAAAACCCGGAAAAGATCCGGGTTAATTTAATATAATTGAAGTAGGTGTGTATTAGTAATTCAATACGCAGTAATCCATTGCTACTGTAATACTGATTTCAACAGCTTCGTCTGATGTCCAGTCATATTGACCGAAATCTCCGTTTGTTAATATAGCACCTTTAACGATCCATTCTCCTACAATGTCTCCAACTGGTCCTAATATGTTTAATGTTAAATCTTTCTTATAGAAATCTGAATAACCTGCTCTACCTGTTACTGATTCGTAACCCTGTCTTGCCCATTCCATTACTGCTTGTGCTCCGGAAGGTGTTATTGGATCGTATAAAGTCATGGTCATATCGTCCCACTCTCTTTTACCTCTAATTTTTCTATATGAATTGATGTGGTCTAATTTTATTACGTTATCCGTAAAGGTAGGAGCCTTTACATTCTTTACCATGAAGGAAGGAATGCCGTCGATAAGCATAACAAATCTATTCTGTACCTTTGGTTCAAAGGCCTTGAACATTATTTCGTTTGGATCTAATACTGCCATGTTGTATTTACTTTATTATAAATATTGTTAATTAAAATTTATCCATTAAATGTTGCTCCAGTAGGTTCAACTGTAAAGTCTAGTACTATAAATTCTGCAGTTTTAGCTGGCTGAATAAAGATTTGACCTATTAGTTGGTTTCTGTCTACGACATCTGCGGTGTTGTTTGTGTCATCCATTACTACTCTGTAAGTATAAAGACCTTGTCTCTGTACCACTGATTCTAAGTAAGGATTAACTACTGATAAGAATCTATTTCTAGTTGCTACAGTATTTTGTTCGAATACTAAAGTTCTAGCTTGATCTCCTAAGAATTTCTTAAGCTCAATTAATAGTCTTCTTACATTTACTCTATCTAAAGCAGAAGCTTTAGTCTGTAAAGTCTTTTGTCCAAATACTGCGATTCCTTGTCCAGGGAAAGTAGCGATTGGATTGACTTTTCCATCATACAATAAGTCTCGTTGACCTCTTGTTAATTTTTGTTCTGCTTGAACAACTCCTACAATTCCACCTCTTACTAATCCTGCTGGTGCGAACCAAGGTGCTGAACTATTATCTGTAAATGCATATACTCCTGGTATAACACATGAAGCTGGAACGAATACGTTTCTTCCTGTAGCTGATACTACTTGTACCCAAGGCCAGTATGAAGAAGCGTACGAACTGTTAAGTGATGTAGCTGTTGACGTAATGTTACTTACTGTCGCTCCGTATACTTCTAAGTCTACTACGGCGATACAGTCACCTCTAGATTCTGCTAGGGTAATAACGCTATTTAATGTACCTGCTTGGTCTGCATTTTTGTAAATAAGACCTGGTGTAGAAAGTATATTAAAGATGTATTCGTCTTTATTATTTAAGATTGATATTGCATCAGTATAATTACCTGATGTTAAACCTTGTGAGTTTGTATTTGATATAGCTGTAAAGTAGTTAGCTAATGCTGGTGCATTTGCTCCTGTAGCACTGTGGAAAGATCCAGATTCTACTTTTGGTAAAGATCCTGAATAAGAATTCCCTGCTAGATCATTTGCTACTGATACTCCATCGTTTGATAGATACCCAGTTGTTTGTGAACCTACTGCTGATACGTAAATGAAATTTGATTTATTTACATAATCTCCAAATGACTTAACATATGTTTTAGATCCGTCTGTTGCTTTTGACTTATATTGAGTACCAATTGCGTTTTCAATGTAGTTAGAAGAATCTGGGTCTAAAGAGATATTATTAAATGTTTCTAATACTACTTTATTATTATGACTATCGTCACCTCTTCTTACTAGAAGTGTAAAGGTACCTTTTTTATTATCTACATTTTGGATTTCCCATCTGATGTTATCAGCAGATCCTGATACAAGTACTCCACCGCTTCCTGCGATTTCTACCCCTGCAACGGCTACACCTGTTGAAGCATTAAATATTTCTCCTTTGCCTAAGGATTTAATTACAAAAGGTTGTACACTTCCGTTAGCTGATGATGAAACGTGCGTTGATACTGCTGGAGTAAATGATCCTGTTACTACTCTGGTTACTAATACTGAACCGCCTCCTTGTTGGAAGTAGTTTTTAACTCCAATAGAAGTTAAATATTCTTGTTTAGTAGAACCTGATGTAAATGTTTCTCCAAACTTTCTAACGTACTCATTATATGTAGTAACTATAGTTGGTTCTTCCACCGGCCCTTTAACAGTTGGTCCGACGATTGCAGCTCCAGCTTCAACCGGAGATGGTTGGATAAACGAAATATCATTTTCTCTCGCAAAAGCACCTGGTGAGATGATTGATTCTGCCATGTTGATCTATTTTATTTTAAGTTTATTATAAATATCATTCAGGAATGTAAAACAGAATCGAAATTATAGTTTTACTTCTCCCATATAAATAGGAAAGGAGGATGTAAAACCCTCCTTCCTTTAAAGTATGTAAAAAATCTTTTACTAAACTTCTTCTACAGCTACAGGCGCTTCATCAGTTTCTACTGGTGCTTCTGGTGCAGGAATGAATTCTCCTTCTTTAAGGTCAATAGATCCAACTCCATATTTCTCTTCTAATTCCTTCACCATATCGGTTTCGGATTGTCTAAGTTCTCCAAGAAATGCTTCTGCTGAAGTCTTTCTCTCTGTTAGTTGAATCTCACCTAATGAGATAGAACCTAATTCTTGAACCAATGCAGCGTTCTTCTGCTGTAGTTCCTGTAACTTGTCAAGCTCTTCTTGAGCTAACTTTTGATTTGCCATAATTGTAAATTTAAATTAATCGATTATTATATTATTAATATAAGTATAAATATCTTACGAAACAACTATTACTGTAAATACTTTACAACTGATGTTGGATTCATATTAGATTCTATACTAGCTGATATTCTGCTCTTTAGTGATTCAACTAAATTCTGGTTTTCTGTAGAGGTTAGTCCTGTCAGTTCTGTTTTAACCCATTCTATAACGGTTTCTTGATTTAAGTCATCAAATGAAGTAAAAGAAGAGAGGTCATCTGTTGACATGTGTAACATATCTGTATGTGAATCTCTATACTGTATATCATTACGGTTATCTACACCTTGTAGTGTATAGGTAATTTCATGAATTACATCATTACAGGTGTTAATAGGGACTTGTGTGTCTGACCCTGTTGGGAATACCTTGACTTCATTTATGAACCATGTGTATGTAACTGCCATAATATAATGTTTATATAGTATAAATAGTCTACTCTTTAATTAAGTGTATAGAAGCCCAATTTTCCACTATCTTACCGTTTGGGAGTTTTCTATTACCGAATGTAATTTTATCTACAGGTATATCTACGTATACTCTACATTCTTTAACCTGCTTAGTGTACCTACCTTTTTCACGTTTACTATAATTATAATCAAAGTCTTCTTTAGTACTGCTCCTTAATGATTCTCCATCGTTACCTATTGCTCGCATAGTATCCATTAAACTATGTGTTACTGCCTGTGTGACTGGACCTGAATTCTGTATAATCATTGAATACGTAGGTGAATACACCTTTAAATCAAGACTCTCTAAGAGTACGTCTGCAGGAAATTTAATAGGAAGTGCTTGATCCATTATCTTTTTAGCTCCTTTCCTACTTACCTGGTAAGCGTGTGCTCCGTAATAGTCAATATTCAGTTCAGTATGGTTAAGGAATTCTGAGTATTTACCGGTATGTGCTATTTCTTTATCATCAGCATAGTTTGAACGTCCCCAGTAGACTATATCGTAGTCTGATTTTTTTATATCTTCAGTAATACTTAAAAGTTCCTTATTGTACATATACTTGTAAAACTTTTTAGTAAAACGGGCATCATCCTCTAATATTAAACACGATTCATAGTCAGAGGATAAAAAAGTGTTATATGCTTTTTGATGAGTTAAAGCAGTAGCTATAATATTTTTTGTTAAGAGTCCTACTGGATCTGTAAATACAGGGAATAGTGTCTTACTTTGAATCATATCAGCGATTGATGGAAGGACATCTCCGGTTACTGCTTTAATAATTTTAAAGTTTAGTCCCGGTATAAATTCTAATTCTTTTAGTAATGACTCTTTTCGTTCTATATCTTGAGTTCTATTTAATATGTAAATTACGTCTACTCCTAAGTTGTTCATCTATTTTTAATATGTTTATTAAATTTATCTTCTAAGTACTCTATGCTCATTAACTTAGATGCTTTAATACATCTATATAGGTATGAAATACTTTCTACGTACTTATATCCTTTTTTATTGTCAAATATATTTCTCTTATCTACTCCGTAATGTTTATAAGATAAGAAACTTTCTTTTAAATCCCAAATTCCTATGTTATTTTTTTCTTCTTTAAATTTTAAATTATTACAAGAGTAAATATTCTGGTTTAAAGTTTTATGTTTAATTTTACTTTTAATCAACATTTCTTTAAGTTCATATTGTTCACATGCACTAAGGTAACCTGTGTTTAGGTTATCCCCTAATAATGCTGTGAATTCTGTTAGTCTACCTACTGTTTGTTGTCCATATTCTATTGCAAAATTAACATCAGGCAGGTAAAGAAAACTTACATTAGCTGCTTTGTCTTGAACAAATTCGATTGGATTAGTCAATTGTTTATTATATTCATCGTCTGAGTTAATATACCATTGACTCATATCTTCATCGTAACTGTAAATTACTTCATCTTTTAAATGTTCATCTATATTTTTAAAAATTAAGAAATCGTGATCAACTATTAACATTGGTGTTTTAGTTTGGGATATAACTTTAGGTTTGCACCCAGCCCATAATATTACCCTGTTAATTCTGTCTGCATATTTTAATATCTCTACGTTATCCCATAAGTACAGTATATCCAGTAATATCAATTTGTCGTATGTAGTGTTATCTACATATAAATTTGTAATATGTTTAGGGTGATACTTCTTCCATAGACATACAGAAGCAATTAAAAGTGTGATGTTTAATTTACTGTAGAATGAATCGTAACCGGTAACATTTTCATATACCCATTTTACCTGCATACCTTTATCTATATTTCTAATATACTACCTGAAGGGATTTGTTCTGCTATAGAGTTTTTAAGATGCTCATAGCATTGAGATAATATACTCCCTGATCTGGAGAGATCTAATGGATGTCTTTCTTCTATTGATTGACTAATTACACTAAACTCTTGCCATTTCATTATTTCTTGAGTAACTATTTCATTACCGTCGTCGTCAAAATCTGTTACTTCGATTGATGCTGATTGCAGTGCTATTCCGTAATGGTCTACTGATACATTTTGTAAAGCACCAGATAAGGGTAGAACCATAATATCGTTTAATTCAAAATCAGAACTAAAACTCCCGGATTCAAAACTCATACTTGTATGGGGAATTGGTAACATTGAAGTTGGTAGATCATCTCCGAAGTACCTAATACGTGAAATATCTGCTTCAGTCTCATTCTTAAACAACATAGGGTTGTATTCAACTAACCCGGCATACGGCATATATTTAATATACTCTATTCTTATGTAAGAGCTTGTTGTTGCTCCTGCTAATGTACTAAGTGTTCCGTCTAGTGTTATTGCCATTGTTTGCTATTTTATATAAATATAAGAAAAAATATTCTAAAAACCAAATCTATTTTTATACCCTTTAAAATTAGTTTTTACCTGGTCTGCGGATAATTCTGAGTTGTATAGTCTTACTATTGGTAAAGAGCCATCAAGGTAGTTACCGCTTCTACGGCCTATATTTCTTGTATTTGAACCATTTTTAATCCCACCAGTCATTCCAGATACGGTTGTTGTAAATTGTAGAGCTCCATTTAAGTAGCCCTTTATTACTCCGTTATTAAAGGTAAATGTAACGTGATACCATTTATTAGCATCAACTACTCCAGTTTGTGAAGATGTTGTCCTTCCACCATTACCGTCAAACCAAGAACCATTATCTTTAGCTATATCAATACCTATTTTATCGTAATATTGAGCAATCCATACCGAACTTTCTTGTATATATAACTGTCTATAAGTAGAAGTATCATCATCGTGAGTAACATCAAATTTTACTACAAACTCCCAGCTTGCTGCTGTTTGAGCATATTGAGGATTAGCTGCTAGAGATATGTAATCATCTGTTCCGTCGAAATTTATATGACCATTAGAGTTAAATGAAACATTAGCCGTATCGATAGTATGGTTTTTAGTCATATCCATTAGTACAGAAGTACTATTTCTACTTGATGTACTTCCTGTTGATGTATGATCCATGAAAGCTGAAGGAGCATCTGTATCTATTTCTAACTGCACATCAGCTACTCTAAATTGTCGACCTGCTGAGTTATGCCCTTGTCCGTACATGTATATACTACCGTAACTGTTATTTAAATCTTTATTTGTACTTATAGTAAATACTTTATAAACTCTTTGCCATTTCCCAACTACTGTGTTTTTAGCTGTTACAGCATTTCCACTTCTTCCATCCCAAAAGTTACGACTTCCAGCTGTATTTTTACTATACACTCCTGCATCTGCATGACAGGATAAGTGATTGGTCCACTGTAGCCAGGATATAACGTATTTATCTCCATGTGATAAACCATACGAAGACCAAGCAGCCATTCCCATACCGTAAGACTTAGCTTTCCATTGACCGTCTACAGCATTATAGTTAACAACAGGTTTTTTTAATATTGGATCTAATACCCAATGAGCGTGGTGAGTATTGGCTGCATTACCAACTCCTCCGTTATAGTAACCTGTGATATCTCCTCCTTGAGCATTATAAGCTCTTATTGCACCAGGGTGATTAGCATTCCAATTCCCAGAACTAGTTGCTGAATACGGTGTGTAGCTATCTTGTGCTACTGCGTTGTTGTGAGCTACATAATTTATACTTGGTTTTCCTCTAAAGAATCTGGAAAGACCGCGTCCATGTTTTTGACCTTTTCTGTGATGTGGTCTAAATTTATGGAAATTTGGATTTGTATCAGCAAATTCTCCTGTATCGTATGCGAAGATTAGTCCGCTTTTACTTATATGTGGTCCTGAGTACATTATGTTCTGTTTTTATATGCGATATAGTTTCTTTTTACTTCTGTGCTCGTTATTCCTCTGTTATAAATCTTAAATAAAGATATGTTACCGTAGAGGTTATATCCTCCGTTATTCAAAGACCCAATGTACAGTGTACCTGAATTAGTTATATTGTACCCTGTAGTGGTCCCGGTCATTGTTCCTGCTTCACCGTTTATGTATATCTGTAACGTACCGTTGGTATATGTAGCTACTATGTGGTTATATTGATTCTGTATTAAGGGAGTGGTTGTACCTACTCCTCCTCCGTGCATATACACATTATATGTAGATCCATTTAAATATGCATCAATTGAAGTAGTATTATTAACAACGCTCCAAAGTCTATCGTTTCCAGTAGAATTAGTTGGTTTAAGTACCATTTCTATACTACCATTTTGTCCAAATGCAGTATTACTTGATCCGGCTATAGTAAAGTAATCATCTGTACCGTCATATATAAATGCTCCTGATTTACCTTCTATCGGAAGATGTATATTCATTTTAGCATATGCTGTACTTATATTCTCTCTAATATAATGATGTGTGTGAGGTTTTCCAATTTTGCCTAAAAGTACGTATTCCGGTCTTGCTACTCCAATATGACTACTAGGTAAACCAATAGACTGTAGTATTGCTAATGTTGTTGAATCGTTATCGTTATTTTCTGCTGCATGAGATCCTATTATAACGTGAAGAGCATCAGGGTATTCTATATTAATAGCTGTAAAGTCTTGTTGAAATTTTAAATGTTGGTCGGGTTGTCCGTCATAGGTATCGTAACAGTGTCCGGAGGTTCTTTCTCCATTAAAGTATGAACTAGCCAACCAAGTTTCTGAATCTTCTAAGTAAACGTAGTATCCCATATCTCTAGAGTTACTATACAACTTTCCGCTAGTAGTATCGTTATAGCCTGCGGTTATACCCTGTCTATTAATAGGAGAGTAACTGCTTTCTGGGTAGGTTATTCCGATCATAGTAAATGGATTACCCCCGGTAGTAGTAGCCATTGTATCTATAGCATGTTCAGTTCCACTTATAAGATCCCTAATTTGTCTGTCTCCAGAGTCAGATAGTTTCACTTTATCTCCAAATCCTCTTATATTAGAATATGGATCAAGGGCAAAGATTAATCCTTCTCTTGTTATGTTAGCTCCTGTTGATGTTCCCATTAGGTAATATTTTTTTCTACTTCAACTATATTCCAAAAATCTAAAGCTTTCATTTGAGTTTCGTAGTTATCTAAAAAATCAATTGGCATTGTATCATCATAGTACTCGTCACCGCTATGCCATATGGTGTTACCATGTAAATCCTCAACTCTACGAGTACAAACGTTATTGTCTATACTAAGTATTAGTTTCATTTCTTTTAATTGTGTAGCCATGATTTTTTATTTTATATAAAGTGCTCCATATCCGTAGTGGTTACTCGATCCTGAGCTGACCCAGTAAGGAGCATCAAAGTGTCCGCCACCGGCAAACATGTTTCCTGTCCAACAAGATGTGTACCACCAAGGATTGTTATTATAGTATGTTGAACAGTTTCCGCCGTTAGAATCCTGATCTTTATCAAAGGTAGTTAGCGGGTTTCCGCCGGTAGCATGAGAATACAATCCTGGTGTAGTACCTCCTACTTGGTTTGATATATTTCCTGCACCACTAAAACCATATTGAGAAGTAAAACCTGTTGCTGACCAAAAAGATCTAAAGGTATGTGAGCTTGTTGCGTTTAATGTGACGGAGGATCCAGCAGCAATTTGAGTCATACTCATAGTATTAGCTGTTTTTCTACCTGCTAGTTCTAACCAGTATCTAAGTCCTACCCAGGCGTTGACATTAGATAAACCTAAATTTTTTATTTGTCTTTGACCTGTTACTAAAGTGTTGGTAGCATCATCTGTTCCGTCTGTTCTATAGTTAACACTATTTACAGCATCTAGGTACTTAAGGTTATTCATACCGGAAGTATATCTCCTATTGGCTAATACCATTATCCATCCTCCTCCATCATAGTCTTGGTCAACGTATACAATTACAGGACCATGAGTAGTTTGAATTTTATAAAACCCGGATGGTCCTTCAATTTCAGCTGCGCTGTTGTAGATTGGTCCTCTGTTTATTCCCATTATGCATTTTTTTGTAACTTAGAAACTAAATCTTTCAATTCGTCAATTTGTGTTTGTTGATCTTTAACTGCTTCTATAAGTACAGCTGTAAATTTTTGATAGTCTACTGCTTTGTACCCTGATTTTCTAGTTTTAACTAATTCTGGAAGTACTTCTTCTACTTCTTGTGCAATTACACCTAGATCAGATCCTTCGTTGTATTGATGCTTATCTCCTTTTTCTTCTTCAGTTAATTTTATCCAATCAAAGGTAACACCATTTAACTTTTTAATTTTATCTAAAGAGTTTTCAATAGGTTTAATATTCTCTTTTAATCTCCTGTCTGAAGAGTAGAATGCTGTTACATCTCCATCTGCATTTATAGGACCTCCTACATATAAAGTCTGAGCGCTTGTATTTGATGGTATACCTATGTAATAGTTATTTGTTCCTGATCCTCCATCTAACATTAAATTACCGTAATAAAGGTCTACAACAGCGGAACCGTATGTGTTTGTTAATTGTAATTTTGCCTGCCAAAGGTCTATGTTGTTTGATAGTTTCATATTATATTAGTCTTCTAAATTTAAATATATAGTTTGATGCTGTTTGCGTTGCGTTTCTATTATCACGAATCTGTAATTTTAGATTATTTGCATCTGATGATACTGTTCTTAATGTTCTTAGGAATATAGATTTAGCGTTTCGTGCGTGTCCTGCAGCGTGTAATACTATTTCGTCGTGATCCGTACTATTGGTACTACTCCCGTACCAGCTCATTGTTCCAGAATACATTTCATTGTATTGTAATCCATTTGCTCCACTATTGTTTACAGCTACCTGTATTGTATAGGTACCTGTTGCTAGTTCTGCTCCGTTTACTCCGGTATCTTGCCAAGATGATGTGAGTGTTAATGATTTAGTGTATGACTTTATTTGGTCAATATCAGTACCGTCGGTCATTGTTAGACCGGTGTGTGATATGTTGCTACTAAAAGTTCCAGTGGTACCAGATATTGCTCCACCTGTATATGATGCTCCGGTTATATTATCTGCTATTAAGTCTTCATAACCTGTTCCAGGGTTATTTCTAATACTTATCCTACCACTTGCTTCCATCATTATACTAGAAGCTACTACTCCTGACCAGTGAAAACCTAATGTAGGTGCACCAGCTATTGCTGTGTTACTTCCTGCTCCATTGTTTTCTCTTACTTGATAATTATTGGTGTAAGAAGTTCCTGAAGAAGTAGACTGTATGTATCCAAGACCGTAAAGGTTAGTAGCTTTTGTTGCTGTTGTGGCGTTACCACTTAAAGCCCCCACAAATGTAGCTGCTTGTACTGATGCGTTATTTGTACCTCCGTCTACGTCAAAATGGAAACGATTAGCAGCATCATCATATCTAATAAAATCATTATTTTGAAATTGAATTTTTGCTGAAGATCCTATTATTAACGTATTAACAGTCAATTGTGTTGCTACATCAGCGGCATCACTTCTTAAGAAAGATGTTGAATCAATACCGTCTAACAACATTGCATTAGAAGCAGTAGTTGCTGTGGTTGCTGTTCCTGTTAAGTTTCCTGTTACGTTTCCTGTTACGTTTCCTGTTACGTTTCCTGTTAAAGGTCCTACAAATGCTAATGCTGTTACAGATCCTGTTACGTTAGTATTACCATCAATATCTACTGCTCCATCAAATGAAGATGTTCCACTTGCATTTACACTTAAGATTGGAATACCTGATATATCTGATATGTTTAATAAGTCTCCTGTTAAATCATCTGTTATAGAGAATAACTGACCTTGAGAACCTTGTATGTCTAAGACTGTAGATCCTGATCCATATACATATAAAGGTGTAGTGCTTGGGGATGTTATAGCATCTCTACCTTCTCCTACAGAAAGTGATTTAGCTATATTCATTCTTCCTTCAATTGTCAAAGCCATTGCTCCATCATCTGAACCATCTGCATCTGTTCCAAACCAGAATCCTCGATCAGAGTCTGAATCCATCTGGAATGTCATAGCGTATTCGTTTCCTGCTCCTCCTAAGTGCCCATAAGTAAAACCGCTGCTCATTCCAATTCCAAAAGCAGAACTATTATTCCATAATCTAAACTTACTTCGGTTGTTAGATGAATTTGTAGATATGTAACTACCAGCTAGAAAAGTACCAACTATCCCTAAGTTACCAGTAGTAGCGTTTAATGACATTTTAGAAGTTGCTGTAGCACCACCAGCACCGCTTGCTCCAGTTTCCCAGTTCCAGCCGTAAGAAGCTACTCCTTCCATTCGTGAACGTAATGCCCAAGATGAAACTCCTACTAGTCCTAAAGGAGCGGTTAAGTTTTCGTTAGGTCCACAGCTTGTTGTTCCTGCTGCTGCCATATAGTCTTGCCAGTTGAAATATGATTCATTATACCAGCTGATTCCGGTTCCTGCATCATCTGCTCTCATCAACGATAATCCATGAGCTTTTATAGAAGCTGAACCATCTCTTTTTACAATACTGTTAGCAACTGCACCTTCTGTTGCACTATAGGTACTTAACGTTGATGCATTATTTGATTGTACTGCATGAGAAGCACTTGTTGCTGTTGTAGCACTTCCTGCTGTTGTAGCAGAACCTACTGCCATTGAGCTAGTAAGATTGGCAGTCATTATTCGGTTACCGAAAGTGTAACTTACATTGTTGTCTGCTTCTAATTGAAGAGGATGATTTCCGTCCCAACCGGATATTCCGTTATTTAGTCCACTATCATCTCTATCTGCTAATACATAAAAGTTATTGGAATTAACGTGAATATAGAAATCATCTTTATCTGCGTCGGTATCTGCAAACCCTATAGTTGGGTCGCCATTTTTGATAACCATATCACTAGTAAAAGTCTTTTGTCCTGCAATTGATTGATTACCTGTTGTGTATACACCGTTTGTTACAGATCCTGCACTTCCTGCTGTATCTGCTGTATCTGCTTGTACTGCATGAGAAGCACTTGTTGCTGTTGTAGCACTTCCTGCTGTATCTGCTTGTACTGCATGAGAAGCACTTGTTGCAGAACCTACAGTTCCACTTACTCCAGACCCTAAAGCAGTAGTTGCATGAGATGCAGTTGTAGCTGTTGCAGCTGTTTGTGCTGCTAATCCAGAAGTAGCTCCATCATTACCATCGTCCCACATTTTTCTCCAAGAACCGTGTACGCCATTTGGGTTATCTCTCCAGTACATATTACCGTTAGAGGAAAATGCAAGTTGTGCACTATAGTTACTACTGTGCTGTCCTACAGATATTACTCCATTTGCGTTATCTGATACTGATGGTGCGTTAGATGTAGAGGAATTAAATCCTCTATATTCAAGCTGCCCAACGCTTACACTATCTGCAATTGTATTTAAGTTTTCTGTAGATGGACCATTTCCTCCTGCTTTAATTTTTGCTGCAGTTCCTGAAGTGTTTTGATTCCAAGTTGGGACTGTACCCTGTAGCCCTGAGTATAGAGCAGTAGTAGCATGAGAAGCTGTTACAGCTGAGGTTGCTGATATGTTTGTTAAGTTACTACCATTTCCGTAGTAAGCTGATGCAGAAACATTTCCGATAACTGAAAGTTTTTCTGTTGGAACTGCTGTC
>Ga0307488_10002056_pt1 | contig 16999 bp, 16 predicted proteins | sample SB02metaG_FD_202248 | JGI IMG/M metagenome (GOLD analysis project Ga0307488, IMG submission 202248) | Sea-ice brine microbial communities from Beaufort Sea near Barrow, Alaska, United States - SB 0.2 | ecosystem: Environmental > Aquatic > Marine > Coastal | place: USA: Alaska | collected... | reverse complement strand
TCTTTCGAGGATTTCGGATTATAATAAAATTTAAATATACATCTCGTCAGATAATATTCCATATCTTCATTTGAGAAATTCATAGTGCTTGTTAAAAATATATTTATAACAATCAATTTTATTATATGTATTATATATTACAAACTTTTTACATAATAAAATAAAAAATATATTTAAAGACTTGAAAAAAAAAATATGTATTAACTTTTTTTATAATAAAAATTATAAATATTCATGAAAACTTAAACATATATTTAATCTATTTTTTATACCAATTTGGTAACAATGTCAGATTACTATTATAAAACATACCGTTCATATAAACTACTGATGATGTATCCCAATTATTTAAACATTGGTTACATGCTTTTACAGAATCAAACATACCTCCCATATTAGTGACTGATGATGTATCCCAATTATTCAAACATTTGTTAAATAATTGTTTATTATGAAATAAATTATTCAAATCTGTTATATTCACTGTTATCCAGAATGAGATATTACCATATTTTAACAATGTTCTAACTCTATTATTGTACCATTCATTTACTGTGATTTGTAATTCTTGGTTAGTATTAGGTATAAAATATAATAATTTTAAATACTCTGTATTTACGTCAATACTATATTTAAACATTTTACATACTTAATATATTTTAGAAATTCATAGTTAGTGTTAAAAATATATATATATATATTAATATAAAATTGATATAAAATTGATATAATATATATATATAAATATAAATTGATATCACTTTATATTATTATTTACAATTTGTAATGGATGAATCATATATATTAAATACTACTGATTGGGATTCTTATGATATTGATAATAAATTTGTTATTAATTGTTATGGAGTTGATGATGAAGGCAATAGTGTTGGATTAAAAATTAATAATTTTAAACCTGAATTTTATATTAAAATATATTATCCCCATGATTCAAATAATACTGAATTAATTGACAATATTGAATCTAAATTTGATCAATTTTTACAAAATTTAGAAATATTGACAAATAAAAGTTTATATTGTAAATTAAATGATACAGAATCCGATATTAAAGAAATTGAATATGAACTGAATCATTATGATCCACTAAATTTAGAAAGTAATGAAGATGAAGATAAAATATGTCATTGCTTTAAATGTAGCCCGATTAATTTATTAGATTATAATGATTTTGACAAAGAACATTATGATAAGCCATATTTTCACAAAAAAGGTAAAAATATAGATGTATTAGAATCTGGTATAGTTGAAAGACAAGATTTATATGATGGTTTTAAATGGGATAAAAAAAATAATACTTCTTTATATATTTATAAATTTGTTAAAATTGTATTTAATAATATTAAAAGTTTTCATAAATTAAAAAGTAATCTTAATAATTTTATATTCCATCCAATTTTAAAACGAAAAATACCTAATAAATTCATATTATTTGATGAAATATCATTATATAGTAATGAAATTAACATTGATTTATATGAATCTAATTTACAACCATTATTAAAATTCTTTCATATTAAAAATATTAAACCATGTGGTTGGATTTCAATTCTTTCCGATAAACTTAAAAAAATTAATACAAAATATTTTAATTGTACTAAATCATATGATGTTGATTGTAATGATATAAATTATTGTGATAAAATTGGTTTTGCGAAGTTTAAAATATTATCATGGGATATTGAAGCAGATAGCGAACATGGAGATTTTCCAAATCCGATTAAAGAATATGTAAAACAAGCATCAGAGATTGCTGATTATTATTTACTAAAAATTAAAAAAAAATTACCAGTGAATGAAATTAATATCTTAAATATTTTACGCATAATGTTTAATTATAATATTGATAAAATTGACACTATATTATTAGATGATTTACAATATATAAATAAAATTTATTTCAAAGATACTTTTAAAGAAAAATGTAGAGAGAAAATTTCTGATATATATAAACAAATTTTTAAAATATGTGAAAAATATAAATCGAATGATGCAATATCTACAAATGATATATTCAATACAAATAATAATGAATATAATTCTGATTATGATGATTTAGGATTTCAAGCAGATGCGATTAAAACGAATCGTGATAAAATTGTTTATAAAATTAATAGATTATTAATCAAAAAATTTAAGCACCATGTTCGAGGAGATCGTTTAACACAAATTGGTGCAGTTTTTCAAACATTCGGAACTACGATTCCATATAATAATTTTATTATTACTCTTGGTTCATGTGATTCATTTGCGGATAATTGTATTATAATTGATACACATGACAAAAACATTACTAATATTGTGTCCGAAGCGATTAAATACGATGAATCTTTTATAAAAATTATATCATTCTATGATTCCGAAATATACGATAATAATAATAATAAAGAATTAGATTCGTTAGAATGTAAAGTAATTATAACTTTTAAAGAACTAATAGTTCAATATAATCCTGATATTATTATCGCATATAATAATTTTGGATTTGATAATCCATTTATTATGAAACGTTGTGAAGAACTGAATATAACTGAAATATTCTCTAAAATTAGTAAATTATATAATCATGATGCTAAATTAATTGAAAAAGATTTATCTTCTGCCGCTCTTGGTGAAAATATACTTCATTTAATCGATACTAAAGGTCGTGTACATATTGATTTAATGAAATTAGTTCAACGTGATCATAAATTAGACTCATATTCTTTAAATAATGTTTCCGAACATTTTCTACAAGATTGTAAAGATGACATATCTGTTGCTGATATATTCGCATTTCAGAAACTTGACGGGAAACATCGATCACATATTGCAAAGTATTGTGTTCAGGATTGTGCACTATTATTGAAATTACTTGATAAATTATGTGTATGTGTTAATAATATGGGTATGGCAAATGTATGTTATATACCATTATCATATATTTTCTTAAGAGGACAAGGGATAAAAATTCAAAGTCTTGTTAATAAATTCTGCGCTGAAAAGAAAGTTCTGTTGAAAACATTAATGCAAGATAATGATAATGACGATTCTTATGAAGGTGCTGTTGTATTAAAACCATTTGCTGGTATGTATCTTGATGATCCAGTTGCTGTATTAGATTATTCATCTTTATATCCTTCTGTTATGATTGCTGGTAATATTTCACAAGATAGTAAAGTAGATTCGGTTATGACTAATTATAATTCTATTGAAGAAATTCCTAATTTAGATTTTAGCAATATGCGACAACCTTTAATTTTCGAAAATCTTGAGAAATATTTACTTAAAAAATATGACGAACATACTACTAAACAATTATTAATTGATATTCCTCATCGATTTCAATTATATCCATTATATGATTCTGTCTATATTCCTGAAGTTAATAAACGATATTTACGATTCAAAAATATATACAAAATATATAATAAAACGCGTGATAATCCTCGTAATAATTCTAATCTTAATATTAAGAATTTTAATTATACTACTATTTATTTTGACACATATAAAGGCAAAGGTGATAAAAAATATAAAACTGGTATTAAACAAGTTACTTATGGTACTCATTCAGATAATTCTAAAGGTATTTTACCACAAATTTTACAAACTATTCTCGCTCAACGAAAATCTGTACGCAAAATGCAAAAAAATGAAACTAATAAATTTAAATGGAATATTCTTGAAGGTTATCAATTAGCATATAAAGTTGTTGCAAATTCTATATATGGACAAACTGGCTCTTCTTTTAGTGTTATTTCAGACCTTGATTTAGCATCTTCTACTACTGCTACAGGACGACAAATGTTAATGTTAGCAAAATCTTTCTCTGAAGAATACTATCAAAGTAAAGTTGTATATGGAGATAGTATTACTGGCGATGAACCTTTAATTCTAAAAAATCCGGATGGAATTATCGAAATTAAAACTATCGAATCAATGTGTAATGAATATGATTGGGTTGACTATGAAAATTTTAAACCAACAGATACAATTGAATCTAATCGTAGATTTAAACAAAAATGTTATACCAATTATCAAGTATTTACCAATGGTAAATGGAATCCGATTAAAAAAGTTATTAGACATAAAACTAATAAAAAAATTTATAGAGTTAATACTCATACTGGTTGCATTGATGTAACCGAAGACCATAGTTTATTAGATGAAAATCGTAATAAAATTAAACCAAATGATTGTATTATAGGTGAAACTAATTTAGCTCATAGTTTTCCAACCGAATTTCACGAATTTGATATACTTGTTCCTGCACAAGGAACTACACATATTATTAATGATGAATTATATACTTGTAATAAATGTTTTGAATACCTTACATCTGAATTATATTATTATAATAAGACAACACGCCAAAAACAATGTAAAATATGTATTCTACAAAATATGACACAACACACTGGTAAAGAATTTGATGAAAGTAAAATAAAATATAACCCTGAACTTTATAAAGAATCTTATTTAATCACTAAAGAAGAAGCATATGTTTGGGGATTATTTCTAGGAAATGGTTCATGTGAATTGTATAAATATAAATCTGGTAATAAATATTATTGGGAATTAAACAATAGTAATCTAGAACGTCTTATATTACATAAGAATTTACTTGAAAATATTGAACCAATTAAATTTCAAATTCTTGATACATTACAAAGTAACGGTGTATATAAATTAGTTCCATTCGGAAGTATTAAATATATGGTAAATAAATATCGTACATTATTTTATGATGTAAATAAATATAAATTAGTCCCGACTAATATTTTAAATGCCTCATTTGAAACTCGTAAAGCTTTCTTTAACGGTTATTATGATAAAAATCAAAGTGGTTTATATGGAGAATATACACAATTAAGTTTTGTCACTAACAATAAAATTTCTGCTCAATGTTTATATTATTTAGCTACATCAATTGGTTATGATAAATTATCTATTAATATTCAAACTAACAGAGTTAAACAAGGAACTGACAAGTATTGGATAAATACTTATACTACAAATATTAATCAAGGATTACTTAAAAAAAAAATATTCTTAAGAAATTCTGAAAATGAATTTGTATATGACTTAGAAACTGAACAGGGTACTTTTAATGCTGGAGTTGGAAAAATTGAGCTAAATAATACTGACTCAGTTATGATATTATTCTCAAATTTACCTAACCAATTAGTTGTAAATAATTTACTAAATACGTTAAATACAACTTTAGATATACCGATTGACCCGAATGATGGTAGTAAATTATCTATTGAGGTAATGAAATTAATCGAAGTAATGAATAACACAGATGGATTATTAAAGCTAAAGTTATCAATATTGCGATCAGTTGTATTATCAAATGAGATAGCAACTTTATTAAGACCACCACATGATTTAGAATATGAAAAAACATTTTATCCGTTTATCTTATTTACAAAAAAACGATATGTTGGAATGTTATATGAAACTAATCCAGCAAATGCAAATTTAAAATATATGGGAATTGTATTAAAGCGTCGTGATAATCCAAATTTAGTTAAAATAATTTATAAAGGAATTATTGATATAATTATGTCTAATTGTAATCTTCAAAATTCTATAGATTATTTGCAATCATGTTTAAAAAAATTGTTAAATGGAGAATATCATATTGATGATTTAACTGTTACAAAAACATTAAAAGCTACATATAAAAATCGAGAATCAATTGGGCATGCAGTTTTAGCTGATAGAATTGGTAAAAGAACTGGAGAAAAAATTCCATCTAATACTAGAATTCCTTATGTATTTATAAATATTCCAGAAAAAAAAGGAATTAAAGTTTTACAAGGTAATCGTATTGAAAATCCAATATATATAATCGAACATAAATTAAAAATAGATTATGGATATTATATTACTAATCAATTAATGAAGCCGATTGTACAAATATATGATCTGGTGATGAAAACTCCTGAAAAAATTTTCGAAGATGCATTACGTATCAATACCAATAAAAAAAATAATAATATAGAAATCTCAAATTGGTTTAAACCAATTAATAAAAATGCAAATTTAAATACTACATTTATAATCGAAAAAGGTTGTATTTTCCTTATACAAAAAAGTAAATCAGTTAAAAAAAAATGTAATCAAGATTGTATTAATAATACTAATTATTGTAAAACACATTTACATAAATAAATTATATTTATAAATTATTTTTTAAAAATATTTATATAGAATTATAAACTACCAAAACATATTTTTTTTCTATAAAGTATTACAGTAGTAAATATAATATATAAATATTTTAAAACATATGTAAAACATCATCACATAACACAAAATATACTAAACACTATTTTATTATAATATATTTACTAATATAATATATTTATTTTAAAGTATATAAAAAAATTGATTATATTATATATTATATTCAAACTTAAATGTCATTTAAGTTACACAGAACAGATAGTGTTATATATGATTTCATCAAACATGATTATACTCTAACTCCACGAAAAATCAATGATTTAAAACAACTATTTCCATATATTCCAGTAATAATCACAACTTCAGTTTCGATGACATATTATTATTTACAGAATATATGGGATTATTATTATCATTATTACAATTTTAGTTAAATCTATATTATTTATTTTTATAAATTAATTATAATAATAAAATTAATATATCATATAGTTAAATGTTATTCAGGAACAATATAATCATAAGTATTTTACATATATTAAATATTATTGAATTCAACAAAAATATTAAACCTAATTTTATAATATTTCCATGTCTATCTCTTACTCTAAAAACAAAAATGATTACTGAATATTATCATATATAGATATCATAATTCTGTAATGACATATAATACAACTTCAACATATATATCAGATGGTTTAATTAATCAAGGAACTTTTTCTAAAATTATATATGTTAAAGATAAATCAAATATTAGATATGCTTCTAAAAATGTAACACATTGTGAATATAATATTCATATTAAACTACATCATAAAAATATTGTTAAAATTATTGATTCATATACAACACCTGAAAATATATGTATTATTCTAAAATTATGTAAAACTGATTTATTAGAATTTATATTACTAGAAAAAAATCATTCTATAATATTATTAAAAGATTATATGAAACAAATTCTAGAAGGTATTCAATATTTACATTGTAATAATATTGTACATCGTGATATTAAACCTGAAAATATACTAATTAGTATGAATGGTAATATAAAACTCGCAGATTTCGGATTATCCAGTTATTTTCAAAATAATAATACATTAATATCTGGACGTAAAGGGACATCATACTATGCTGCTCCAGAAATTATTAATAAAGATGTATATTATCCAACACCAATCGACATATGGTCTTGTGGTGTTACATTTTACGTATTAATATTTAAACAATTTCCATTTGATATACATAAATTAAATAGTAATATAGATAATAAACATTTTCGTATTATATTTCAAAATAATAATATTGATATATTATTAAAAAATTTATTTATAAAAATGTTTGAAATTCCACAAAATAAACGCATTACTTTGCCTGAAATAATTCTTCATGAATATTTTATGTAATTTATATATTTTTTATATCAATATTCAACAACATTATAATATTGTAATTTATATTAATCATTATAATAAATAATTATAATAAATAATTATAATAAATAATTATAATAAATAATTATAATAAATTATTGCCTAAACAAAAATTGATGCGAATTATATATATATATATATATATAATTCGAATCAAACCATGTTCTACAGCACCATATGGTCACAATAATCAATTATTAGATACATTATATGATAAAATCACTGACACATCCACTTCTGATACAGACCGTACACAAATCATCAAACTTATTACACTTATATTGTCGAAAGAAGATTCGAATTTGAATCAAAATAAACAACTCAAATGAATCTTCTAGTAACATTGATAGAAAATGTTTAAAAAAAGACTATGATAAAAGTGATGGAGACGGGTCACACTCTTGTACAAATTTCAGAAACAGAGCTGGGAACATTTCTAGAAAGGGTTCACACAAAGGTTCTAATAAGAATTCAAGTAACGGCTCTGGCAAAAATGATGGAAAAGGTTCACTTTCTTGTACACATTTCAGTAACGAAACCGGAAACATTTCTGGAAAGGGTTCACACAAAGGTTCTAATAAGAATTCAAGTAACGGCACTGGTAAAAGTGATGGAAATAATTCAATAAAATATTGTTTATATAGTAAAAATTGTAATAGACATGATTGTTGGTTTTATCATCCATTTGGAAGATATATTGATTAATATTATATTAATTATTATTATAATGAATAATAATCTTCGCACAATATTATTTTTAGGTATAGATATTCAGATGAGAAGTGTTTTCACATATTTATAATATAAATTAGATAATAAATATAAACAATATATCGGTATTATATATGGTATTTTTGGTGCTATATTTATAATATTATATTTTTTCAAATTAAATCTACATATACCAAATAAAGATAAAATAACCGGCATTGAAAATTTTAGATTATTACATGGTATGTTATATTTAATGACATTTATATATAGTGTAAACGACAAATATATGATGATGTTACCATATAATAATTGATATATTGTTCAGTTTATCATAATTTATAAAAAATAATATATTAAAGTTATAATATATTTAAGAATAATATAATAATATATATTATTATATGTCAGAATTTGTGAATGAACCAGTAAATGACAACTTAAATATTAATCTATCTATTTTTACAATTGCTGAATATGTTGCAGAACAAGATATAGATAATTTAGTTGATTCAAATAATTTAGAATTATTAAAAGAACAGATTCAGAGAATAATTAATAGATGCCCTTGGTATTTTAAAATTTCTAAAAACTATGATTATACTTTAAATAATATTAGATTTTATAGTAATTTCCTAGCACATGTTTTTGATAATAATATTAAAACTTATGAAATTAATTATAATGTTAAACAAAAACAAATTAATGAACTTTTTATTGGTATTTTAAAACCAGATGATTATAATAAAAATACACAAATGCTTACATATGATAATATTGATTATATTGGTATTGGAATTTTACAGATTTATGATGATGATACAATTCTTCTTAAAACATATAATACTTATGAAACAATGTAAATCTCACATTTTTTTTTAAACACTATATATAATTTTCATATTTTTTCATCTATTTTCTGGTTCGATATAATTTATATCTAATTCGTTAAATATATCGGCGTCACTGGTTATTTTTATTTTCGTAGAACCTTTCGTTAAATTATATTCATTTATTTTATATCCTCTTTCCTTAGCAATTGTTCGCATTTCTATATTAAAATATTTACTTCCAGTAAAATATAATAATGCTAAATAATATGAATCTTTCGTAGTTATCAATATATCTATATGTCTCACGACTTTATCTATTATCATTAAAAATGAGGATTTATGTTCTCCCTTTGATATATAATCGATTATTTTATATTTTTTTGATAAATATTTTATTACATCTTCCATTGTAATATCAACTGCTAATATATCAATATCATTTAATGTTTTATTGCCTCGACGATAACTCCCAACTAATTTCAATTTATTTTTTTTCTTCTCTAAATATTTATGTAATCTATCAGCTTCTCGTCTCGGAATTTTTTTCTTCAAATCGTTATAATATAAATAACCTACTTGTTGCGATTTTGTCAATTTTATATCTCCAACTGTAATTGCTTTTTTTAAATCATTATAACTCATTATGTCTTGTTCAAATAATTCTAATGCTTTTTTGTGTCCAATTCCGGATATTTCTAATAAAGATAATACTGAAATTACTTTCGAATCGTTCTGTAATTTCTCCAAATATTTTAACTTTTTTGTTTTAATTATTTCTAATATTTTATCGGCAATTCCATCACCAATGCCTTCTATTTTCATTAATTCTTCCTTAGTTTGTGGTAATTTATACATATTTTTTAATCTATATATAACTTCGTAATAAGAATCTGCACGAAATTTATCACCTAATTTATTATATATTTTAGCTAATTCATCAAAATATTTTATCATTAATTTTCTATCTTTAATTTCTTCTTTTTTTAATTTTAATTCTGTATTATCTGTTTTTAATGATTTTACTAATTTTATTTCTCCTTCATATGAACGATATGGAGGTATATCTCTAGTTTCTAAAATCATTGGTATATCCAATCCTTTCAATATTTCAATACTTTCGAATGATTTATTAAATATAAAACCTTTTCCTATATTATCATGTCTATCTATTTTACCACCTAAATTTATTTTACTATCATTTAAATGTATTAAATCAATATGTTCTAAACCTATTCGCTCATCAAATTCCATTAAATAATTTATCATACCATTTTTAGTAGATATATCGTACCCTGATACAAATATATGACATGTATCTACAACTAATCCTAAATTTTTCTGTTCTGATATATTAAATGAATTATAAATTTCCGCAAAATCTTGTATTGAAACTCCTATTGAATTTCCCTGACCAGCAGAAGTTTCCAATAATATTTTTGATTTACCTTTATATAATCTCAATATATTTTTAACTGTTTTAATATAAGTTTTATACGCATTATCCAGTGTCTGTTCTTTCTGTTTATTTCCAGTATGAATGACTACTCCAAAACCGTTAATATAATCACATATAGTTAAATCTTCTAATATGATTTTTGTATTTAATCCAATTCTATCAGGATTACATAAATTCATAATATATGGAGAATGTATATATATTTTAAAATCTTCCACTTTTTTAATTGCTGTAAAATCATTAAAATCCGTTTCTGTTAAACTTTTCAACGGAAAATTAATTTTCTGTGGAGATCCAGTCATTAATTGAACACAGTTTGCTCCAATATCTAATGAACTATTTATAGAATTTAAATACCCTAAATTTTTACTAATATGTGCACCAATATTCATAGTTTATTTATATTATACTAAATTATTATTAATATTTTTATAATATAAAAATTGATTAGTAATTATTAAATATATTAATAATTATAAGTTATGTCTATTCAGAAACCATTTTTAAAATGGATCGGGGGAAAAACACAATTAATTGGTAATATTATTAAATATATTCCTAGTAAAATTAATAATTATCATGAAATTTTCCTAGGAGGAGGTTCAATATTATTCTTAATATTATCTCTACAACAACAAAATAAAATTATTATTAAAAAACAAATTTTCGCATATGATATTAATTTAAATTTAATTAATACTTATAAACATATTCAAAATAATAAAGATAAATTATTTAAGTATATTGTATTATATATTACTGTATATGATAGTATATATACTGATATAATTAACCGAAAACCTACAAATATTGAAGAAGCAACTACCTCACAAGAAAGTTACTACTATTGGATGCGCAAATTATATAATACTATGGATGATGATTTAATCGAAAAATCAGCATTATTTATAATTATTAATAAATTATGTTTCCGCGGTATGTACCGTGAAGGACCGAATGGATACAATGTTCCTTTTGGACATTATAAAAAAACTCCTACTATAATTACACAAAATGAACTCGATAATATTAGTAATTTAATTAAAAATGTTCATTTTATTCATTCAAATTTTATTGATTCTATGAAAAAAATAAAAAAAAATGATTTTGTATATATTGATCCACCATATTGTCCTGAAAATAAAACATCATTCGTTGGATATAATATTAATGGATTTAATTTAGAAAATCATTTAGAATTATTTAATTTAATTGATAAAATAAATAATAAAAATATTAAATTTATATTAAGTAATTCTAATGTTAAATTAGTTAATGATTTCTTCAAAGATTATAAAATAGAACAAATATCAGCACGTCGTGCAATTAATTCTAAAAATCCAGCATCAAAAACAATAGAGGTGTTAATTACTAATTATTAATAATATATTCTATTATTTTATCCTTATATTTTAAATCATTCCCCCAGAATACCTTAATATTTTTATATGCTAAATATTCCAATTCTGCCTTGCAATTTAGTTTAAACCAGTCTGATAAACAATATATATATTTTATTTTATATTCTGGAAATGTACGACTATATTGCCATATTTTAAAATCTGGAGTTTGTATTTTTTCACATACTGATCCAGTACATTGTTGAAATTTTTTTTCAATTATATATAGTGTTTTTTTAATATTATCTATATAACATTCATCTGGTCTCTTGCATCCATGTCCGTAATTTATATCTAAATTTATATGATTATATTCTGTCATATATTTAAATAATCCTATTTTATTTGCTTGTATATATTCAGTATCCGTATCTGTATCTGTATCTGTATCATTATTAAATATGATTGTTTTATATTTTAATATTGTATTTTCTTCTAATATTTTTAAATAATCATCTAAATTTGTATATACTTCATATGGTAATCCATTTTTATTAGTATTTGTACCTCCTGCTCAAGTTCCTTTATTTTGAGTTTTTTTTTCTTTTATATTTAAATTATTGAATTGTTTTTCTATATCTTCCATTTTTTTATTATAATATTTATAAATCAATTTTATAATATTTGTACTATACGATTATACATATTTTTTTCCCTAAGTAAACAGAAGATATTGAAGCTATATATCCTGAATTGTATACTACTATATTATAAAATTGATTTATAATTATTATTATTATTATAATTCTTATTTAATTATGCTCGACACAAATACTAAACCTAAGATATATGTAAGTCACTATTATACACGTCATACTATTATTATTCCAGATAACAATAAAACTATTCATTCTTTCAATATTTGTGAAGATATATCTACACAAATTGGTGATATATCTTGCAGACATAATTTATCAATTATGTCATTTCTTAAAAAAATCTAAATCAATATAATCATCATTGATAATTTGTTGAAAAAATTTTTTTAGTTTTATTAAATTTTTTTGAAATGTTACATTATTTTAATATTATAAATTGATTTAAATATATATTGTTGTATCATACACATAATACTAAAATATTATATAATATTATATATTCTCTTATATTCTCGTATATTTTATATGGAAGTATTAACCACTGATTTACATAATTTAAATATTTCTAAAATAAATAACTTTAAAAATATATGTCAAATTACTACATATTCATCAAATTATATAAATAATTTATCAAAATATAAAAAGAAATTAACACCATTAATTACAAAAATTATAAATGCAAACTGCAGTAAATATACACATGAATGTACTTTACTTGGAAATAATTCTCCTGAAAATATATATAATTTAACAATTGCTCATAATATTCGTCAAAAACATATGAAAGAAGGTATTATTGCACAAATTATGATTGGTAATTTTATAGATTGGGAGGATTTAGGAATCGGACATCCAAGTGGTTTAGATTGTCGAAAAATAGATAATTCAATTATTATGGAAATTAAAAATAAATATAATACATGTAATTCAAGTAGTCAAAAAACATTACTTGATAAACTTTCAAAATATAAAAAAAATAATCCAGATACAATTTGTGTATGGGGAATTATTAATTCAAAACCAAATTATAAAAAACTACAAGAAATAATTATACATAATGATGAAAAAATATTAAAAATACAAGGTTCTGAATTATTAAAATTAATCTTTACTATTAATGATGAGAATTATTCACATGATATTATCAAGTTTATTAAAAATATTATGTATAAATAAATATTTACGAATTTAATGTATTCAATATTTCTATTGCAATTGCATTACTTAAATTACATGGAACTGCATTACCAATCTGTTTATATATTTGATTGATTGAACCAGCAAATTTATAATCATCTGGAAAAGTTTGAATACGTGCATATTCTAATATTTGAAGCGGACGAGTCTCAATTGGATGGCATCTTTCAGTTTGTTTTTGAGACGGACTAGTTAAAAGTGTTAAAGATGGTTTCTCCATATCTAATCGTTTTAAAATGCCTCTTCGTCCTCCTTTAGAATAATAACTATTACCCATATATGATTTTTGTAAATCAATTGGTATATCGATCCAACATCCTCCTTCTGGAACAATTTTCATTAAATCATATTTTTCTTGCTTATATTCAATTCCTGGACTAGATGGACAATTAACCAATACATCTTTTAAGACTGGTTTATATGTATGAGATTTCGGAAATGTAAATATTTTATTTAATTTATTACTAACTCCTACTATAAATAACCGTTCTCTCTTTTGAGGCACAGAATAATCATTTGAATTTAAGACTTTGTAATTTATATTATATTTTTTTAATTTATTGATTTCATCAATAATATATTGTAATGTTATTCCTTTATTATGTGTTAATAAACCCTTCACATTTTCAATTATAAATATTTTTGGATTAAGTATATCTATCATTTTAATAAATTGTAATATTAATTTACCTCTATCATCATCAATACCCTTCCTTTTTCCTGCTTGTGAAAAACTTTGACATGGAACCCCCCCCATCAATATATCAATATTCATTTTTATATATTCTTCTAAATTTATATCTGTCATGCTACCTTGAAATATATTTACATTTGAATGATTCAATTTTAATGTTTCAATACAATATTTATCTATATCATTTAATAATACTGCTTCAAAATTATTATCTATAAAACCGTTACTTAAACCACCCGCACCTGCACAAACTTCAATAAATGTATATTTAACCATTTTATTATATATATATATATATATATATATTTATTTATAAATCAATTTTACTATAATTTTATGAATATATAGAATTAATATTCTATTTGATCTTTGCAATAATATAAACGAATTAGTTTAATAATATATATAGTATTATTATATATCAATATTTATATTAAATTTATAATACACACCATTAAACAAAATTATATTATATTATATTATATTATATTATATTATTTATTCGTAGCTGGTTACAACCATAACGAAGATTCGGTTCTCCCCATTGTATTTATACATTGAGAATCTTCTTTTTATATTGTTTATTTATATAGTATGAATATATTATAACATTATTTAATATTAAAAATTGATTTAAATATATATTGTTGTATCATATTAATGATATTATGTCAGATATTAATGATTTAAATACAACATTAACTAAATTAGATATCGCTACACAAACTTGTGGATTAAATAGAGATATTACTGATAAATTTTATACTAAAAATAATATTGTTATGTTATGTTCTAAATTTATTAAAAAATATATTAATATTACAACAACAGATTTAATTATAGAACCCAGTGCAGGAAATGGTGCTTTCATTGATATTATTAAAAATATGTCTACAAATCATTTATTTTATGATTTATTTCCGGAACATGATGAAATTAATAAACAAGATTATTTAGATTTAGATATTAATAATTTTTGTAATTCTAAAAATAATATTCATACTATTGGAAATCCTCCATTTGGAAGACAATCATCACTTGCGATTAAATTCATTAAACAATCATGTAAATTTTCAAATAGTATATCATTTATATTACCAAAAAGTTTTAAAAAAGATAGTCTAAAAAAACATTTTCCAGCAAATTTTCATTTAATATTTCAATATGATTTACCAGAATATTCATTTATAGTTAATAATATTGACACAAATGTTCCTTGTATATTCCAAATTTGGATAAAAAAAATAAATAATCGTATAATACCTCTTAAATTAGAACCAATCAATTTTTCATTTGTTAAAAAAAATGAAGAACCAGATTTTTCGTTCCGTAGAGTTGGTGTATATGCTGGAAAAATTGACACGTTTATTGATACACAAAGTATTCAATCTCATTATTTTATTAAATTAAAAAAGTTTAATAATAATATTATTAATAAATTATCACAAATTCAGTTTAATTGTGACAATACGGTCGGACCCAATTCAATTTCTAAGCAAGAATTAATAATCGAATTTAATAATATATTATAAATTAAAATATGTATTTATAATATTTCTTAAATTATTTATATAACATAATGTATCTGTTGTAAAACCTATATTAAATATATTATATATTTTATTTTTATTACTTTTTAATATTATTTTATTACATACTACACATAATAATTTTATATTATTAGTATTATATCTTTCATTATTTATATATTTTGTAGCACGATTTAATTGTTGACCACCAGTCCATAAATCTAATTGATTCATTCCAATTATTAATTTATCATTTTTTTTATTCAATATATACCAATCTGGTATTTCTGTAATTTTATTACCACTTACATTTTGTTCAAATTTTATATCATATATATCTTTATTTAAATTCATATTTAATATATTTAATTTTATAATTTCATTAAATTTATTGCCTCGAATTACGCCCTTTGTTCCTGGTGGAATTAATTCTAATATATATTCATATAGTATTTTATCTATTACTATTTTTTCTACATCATTTGTTTCTAATATTTTATGTAATTTAATTTGTTTTAATTTTACTGATTTAGTATTCTTATATATTTCTAATAATTGTGTATCTTGTAATTGTTGTATAGTATTTTCACATATTTCTGTAAGTATTCTATTATTTATATATTCTAATGATTTATCATTTATATCATCATTTAATATAATATTATTAAACTTCTGTTCTAATATATTCATTTTTATTTTTATTTCATAGTAATCAATTTCTATATTAAATTTATAATACACACCATTAAACAAAATTGAACAATATTATATTATTTATTCGTAGCTGTTTACAGCTATAACGAAGACTCTGTCCATCCCCTTGTATTTATACATTGGGAGTCTTCTTTTTGTATTATTTATTTCTATATTAAATTTATAATACACACCATTAAACAAAATTGAACAATATTATATTATTTATTCGTAGCTGTTTACAGCTATA
>Ga0307488_10002055_pt1 | contig 17002 bp, 28 predicted proteins | sample SB02metaG_FD_202248 | JGI IMG/M metagenome (GOLD analysis project Ga0307488, IMG submission 202248) | Sea-ice brine microbial communities from Beaufort Sea near Barrow, Alaska, United States - SB 0.2 | ecosystem: Environmental > Aquatic > Marine > Coastal | place: USA: Alaska | collected... | reverse complement strand
TACCTAGTAACCAAGGACTAAATCTTTTTGCTCTTAACTTAATATCTGTTTGATAGGCAATAGCTTGACCAGACTTTTCTTTAAATTCTGCTCCATATCCTGTAGGATTACCCATAAGATGAGTAATACCAATAACAATGTTTTTGTTTACAGGAATTACATTAGCCACTTTTCTACAGAACTTTGCCAATAGCTTAGCTCCGTCTGCTCTTTGCATCTTATTCATATCTGATGTTATTTCTGCTTCAGTACATAATGCCGAATAAGAATCAATAATTACAATACTTCCAGGTTCTTGATTAATAATTCTTTCAGCTATTTGTAAATATTCTTCTGCATGTAAAATTTTACCCTGTGTAGATCCTATCAGTGTAAATCTATCTAAGTCTAAACCTTTGATGCCTTCAACATCCCGTTTTTTAAGTCTACCCTCTACGTTTAGGTAATACGCATGTCTAGGCTTTTCTAATTTACCTTGGTACTGAGGCTCTAATGCTGTAGCAGCTAGGCTTAAAGATGTTACAGTTTTACCACATTTAGGTTGTCCTGTTAATACTACAAAACTACCTTCTGGGACTCCTCCATTTAGAATCATATCTAATGCTGGACTCAAAGGAATAATAATAGTTTCCTTTTCTTTAATAGCATTACCAGACATAAGTATGTCGTCACCAAAAGTTTTTTTTAAATCCGCAGCTAAAGCAGTATTTGTTGAGGGTATAGATAAAGCTGTTGTTTTTTTAGTGCTAAGTGCTTTAGTCGCCATTGTCTAAGTCCTTGAGTTTGGAAATAATATTCTTTTTTGTCTTTGGTTTGATAAAAGTTTGATCTTCTTTTCTTGTATATTCTTTACTGATTGTTGTATTTATACTTTTTAGGCGTTCTTCTTCTAATTCAATAGTAGGCAGTAGGTGAGGAGCCCTCAAGGAATAAGTTTTTCTACTCTGCGGGTTATGTAAAGCATTTATAATTGCTTTACTATCATATGTTTTTAAAAGTTTATTAGCAGATCCTATTTGGCTACGATAGAAAGTAGACCATTCTTTATTGGTCCAAAATCTATAATGTAAATCTTTCTTAAGAAATTTAGCTCTTTTCTCACATATGATTTCCGTAATATATTGAGCAGCACTCACTTCCTTATTATTGGAGTACTTAGAAATATATTTCATTTATATGTCCGTGTCAAGAAATCTTGTGAATATTTTTTAGGTATTTAGGTTCGGGAGGTTTAGACTTTTTCTTAAATTCATCATTTACTTCTGCTGCTGCTTGTGTCATGATTGCAACATTATTATTACTTTTACCAGCAGTATGTCTAATCATTAAGTCTTTGGATTTAGTTGAACTAGATACTGTTTTAATATTAGGGTTACTAGATGCAGTACAATTTTTTTCCACAAAATTTGATACAGTTTTTTCTGGTATTTTAAGTTCCTTAGCAATATCTTCCATGTTGCTGTCTTGAGAAATCATCCATTGAATAGCATGTTTTTGTGTTTTACTTAGTCTCATAGTAACTCCCTGTTTGCATTATTAAGCCACGCTAAATTTTTCGTTCTTAAAAAAGAAAGATAAAGATTAAAGACTTTAGAATTTACGCGTGTAAAATTAAATTCATTCTTTCCTATTTTAGATAAAACCTTACTGTATTGACCTTCTGAAAACATACCTATAGGATTATATAAACGATTATCTAAACCTATTTTAACATAGTGTTTTCCAGATTTTATTTTAGCAAACGTGTTGTCTTGCTCTGTTTTCTGTCTAGTGTTTCCGTCATCATCTAAGTAATCTTGAGAACCAAAGAAAGTATAGTAACTATCTTCTGTTTTTACTTTAACCGTAGTCTTTGTTTTATTTACAATAAAACTATCAAATTCATCTGACATATATTATCTCCATTTAATCTTGTTAGGTTTTTTCATTCTAGACATACCTTCTGGCAATTGTTTTGCCAGTTCCTGATCTTTATATTCATTATGTTTTTTATTTAAATTAGACTTTTCGTCCGCAGATAAATTATCTCTATTCCTATTTGCTAAATCACCAATAGTACTAAGTTCAGAATCACTCTTTTTAATTGAACTGCTTAACGTTAACATGTCTTCTTGATAGTATCTAGAGCATTTATTTTTACTTTTACATTTAGTACAGTTGACTGATTCTTTATAGTCTCGAATAGAAAAAAATAATTCAAAAGAAGTCTCACATTCTTGACAAAAATATGTGTATGATGGCATACTAAAACAATCTCCTGCAATAAAAGGTATATCTTTTCACTATAGTACTAGTTTTGATTTAAATGACAAGTGTAAATTACTCTTATTCAGAAATATTGTCAAGTCTATTGACAATGTCTCCAATAATAGGATTTCTGACAATATCGCTAGTTTCTAATTTAGAACTACTCACTCCTTCGATATCGTTTAGTTTATTTATCAATTCTAAAAAGCCTCCCTGTTGCTGTCTTTGTAAATCAGACTGTGCTATGTCTCCAGTTAATACCATTTTACTTTCCATGCCTATTCGTGTTAAAAGCATTTTAAGCTGATCGTAAGAAGCATTTTGACATTCATCAGCTATTATAAAAGAATTGTGAAAACTTCTACCTCTCATTAAACCTAAAGGTACAACTTCAATTTTTCTACCTACTTTTAATTTAGCATAACTTTGCATTTGTAAAAAATAATTTATTTCATCAAATAATGGTAGCAAATAGGGATGCAGTTTTTCCTCTGCTGTTCCCGGTAAGTAACCAAGTCTTTCTCCAGCTTCTACAATAGGTCTGGTAATAACAATTTTTTCTACTTTAAAATCTAATAAATATTCTAAAGCCATTCCTATAGCAATATGGGTTTTACCACTGCCAGGAACACCTTGACAAAATGTTACAGTATTTTCTGCAACAGTTCTTATATACTCTTTTTGATTTATTGTTCTGGGTATCAATCTATTTTTGAACCCAATAACATGTTCATCAGGAGTTAGCTTATTCGTAGCATCAATAGGTTTTTTAGTTTTTCTTTTTCTCAATGTAGTAACCTTTCAAGAACAAAATTAAATTAGACAAGCACCACCAGCACAACTAATTTCTTCTATTCCTACGGTATTATCCTCTGTTTCTAATAGTTGTGTATAATCCACTTTACTAAAACTTTCAAATAAATCCGTATATCTTTTCCAGTTATAAACATCCTTCATACAATACGTTAGTCTTTTAACATCATCATCAAAATATCTTTTGGAAAATCTTTTCATTTTCACTGCAAATATTTTCTTATCTTTACTATCTTTTTCAGATGCTTGATTTAAAGTCATATAGTCACAAGCAGACCATAAATTATTATCAAATGCATTCAATCCCAATTCAATTAAACCTGAACACCAGAGAGAAGCATCCCCGTATTCTTTAGTTATTTCTCTACTAGTATATACTGTAGTAAAAGGAGCTTGAGGATAATCTTTATCTCCACTTTGAGGGATTAAACTAATACCTGCAAAAAATTTACGATTATTGTAGATAAATTTAGTAACCTTTTCCCATTCATCAGGCTGTACGGTAACGGTATTGCTTACGTTATGACTTAAAAAATCTTGAGTACATAAAGATCTATTTTTACCAGAATGTACCCAGTTCGTCTGAGCGTCTTTAACAACACCAAGCATTTCTACAGCAGGTAATTGATTTTTTAGTTTTGAGCCATCAGGAACTTCTATAGGGAATTTTACTACTTCATCTGTATCATTAGCAGACCAAGACGATTTTTCACAAGCTTGAGGATTATAGCTTTTGAAGTGTTGATAAGGAGCTTCTAATACATTTGCTTGAACGTGTCTAATATATCTTTTTGCATGATGAGGATGTATACCTGAACTTGTACCCAGCATACTACTGCTAGTGCCTTCTGGCTTTAGACATGTAACTCTTGCTGCTTGATTGATATTAATAATTTTAGACAATTCTTTATTAGTGTCTACAGCAATTTTAGCACCTTTTTTCAAAACTTTTTCTGTTAGTACTAATTCATGTTTTTCCATAATTCCTGTTAACGAGACTCCTAGTAAAGCCTCTCTCTCAAATATAGCATTAGTTGTATCTCCTAGATATTCTAGGTTTGTAAAACCAGCCTGTAATGTCCCAATAATAGCAGCAGCTTTACATCTTTCATAAAAATCATCTTCGTCTATTACTGATGAACAATTAATTGTAGAAAGATTACAACCTTGCCAACCAGATTTTCCAGACTTTTCATCAACAGGCCACATACCTACTTCTACGCACGGATTAAAAGTCATCTCTGTTGAGTCGCTCCATATAAATCCTGGCTCTCCAAACTCTTTTACGGACTCCATAAGGGTTTCAAACTGCTCATACGAAGTCTCGTCTTTTAATAATAAAGCTGAGTTATTACTTCGAGCTCTTTGTGGATTGTTTACATACCAATTCCCTGTTTTGGCTTTAGCCATTTCTTCATCATCTGGACTAAACAATGCTAATGACGCACTTCTACGAACACCACCAGATAATACAGCATCGCTACTGTGCATAATAATATCATAAGCATCGATAGGTCGTAATTTTTTTTGTTTATTTTTAACACGATCTTCTAATAGTTCTCTAATTTTCTCTAAACCCTTTTGTAAAGGCTCAAATCCTGGAGCCTTGCCAACACCAGAAGATAATACAGCGCCTTTTTCTCTGATATTACTATAGTCAAAAACAATGTGTTGATTTTTATATTGTTTAAATTTTTCTTCAGAACCCCTATTAAAATATGAGCTTAGCAAAGCCCCAAGAGCATCAGCCCAACCTTCTATACTATCTTCTATTGTATACTTTACACCCTTTTTAGGCTTAGGATCATGAGAAAGATTAGGCAGTCTAGCTATATGATGTTTCTGAACACTAAACCCAGTGCCACTACCACAAAGCAATAGCCAAAAACATTCTTGAAAAAACCTTAAGCGGTCGCAATATGAACTGGTGCAATTATAAATTTTAGCATGTCGTTTTAAAATAGGTTCTCCACCAAACTGCAATGCCCTTTGACTACCTAGCACTTTCTTTTTAAGCATTAAATCATAGGCCCAATTAATTTGTTCTTCTATATTTTTATCTTCATACTGAGTACTCATCATATTTTTAACTCGATCTACAGCCTCTTTCCAAGTTTCTCTACGGTTTTCGCTTTCTATCCAACGAGCGTACTTACTAACAAAAGTATAATTCTGCAATTCATTAAGTGCCGACATATTAATCTCCTTGAACCTATATTACTAAGACAAACCTGCTAATAAAAAAATAAAAGATATCATATAAACATGATAATACATAATTGTAGTTTCGCAAGGTTAGAGTAAAGAATTGTAACTTATTTTTGTAATACACCGCACAATTCATGTAACCATGAAAAGTTTGGGGAAATTTTAATCACTTCCATACCAGTATTTTTAATAAAAAAATCAAACCTTTGTTGTTCTTTTCCGTCAAATAAATGGGTTCCGTGTGATTCTGACATAATAACTTTTTCAACACCTTCTTGCCACAACGCCTGTATACAGTCATTACAGCATTGACCTGTAATATACGCTATTCCATTATCAGGACGTATAGTACAATTAGATAATGCGTTTCTTTCAGCATGTATTATCCAATCATATTTTTCTGGACGAGTAGTAGGAAGAATACTATCATTCATCATTCTAGGAAAACCATTATATCCCACACCTAAAATTCTATGATTTTGATCTGTAATAACACAACCGTGCTGTGTATGAATATCGTGACTTCTTTGAGAAATAACTTTGGCTAATCCTAGAAAATAATTTGTCCAATCAGGTCTCATTTAATATCCTATTATTTTTGTATAAGAAAACTACTATCTCTATAAGTTTTAATTAGTAAATTTCTTAAATCTGAAAATTCGTCCACTGCTTGCACCACTCCCGGCCAAGAATTACTGTTGTAATCATGTCCACAAATAAATCCTCCTGACTTAACTTTTTTAGACCAAGTTTCCAAATCTCTTTCGACAGTTTTGTAATCATGTTCAGCATCAATATAAACCATATCTAAACTATTATCTTCTACTTCTTTAATATACTGTTCTGATTTATTAAATATTAATTGTACTCTATTAGTTTTTGCTTTATGTGCCAATCTTTTCTTTATACCTTTCATTTCAAGGTGTTCTACACAAGTCAAACTATTAATAAATGGGAAAGAAGAAATTATTAATGCAGATTCTCCTTGATGACTACCTATTTCCACACACCTTAAAAAATCTACTTGTTTCATATAGGCAATATCATTCATCAATTCTATAAGTCCGCACACTTGTATCCCTGTGTCGGGATTCCAATCTGGGAAAAATCTCATGCTTTTTGTTGTATTAGATGGGTCTGTCATTAGTGTAAAAATACTCTGTCACATTCTCTAACGTTTTTATTAGACGATTCGATATACTCCCATGCTAAACTATATCTAAAATCATGAGACTTATTAGGATAGCAGCCATGCACTAAATTAATATCAAACAATACTGCATAGGGCGCTTTACGTTCTATATCAATTATATTATAGCCTTCTAAGTCTACCTTGTCAATCCATTTTGTCCATTTGTTTACTTTACTCTGAATGTTATGAGGAAAAATTTCCTGAGTATGAGAATTCTCTACTAATCTTAAACAACCATTTTCTTTACAGGTGTCCGTTAGATATACAGCACAACTTAATATTTTTTTATTATCCCCATTAAAATAAAAATTGTCCTGATGCATCAAGGTTGATGTTCCCGTATATGGTTGCATTGGAAAAAATTTACTAATATAACAATCTAATGTGTCATCAGTATCTATTATTTCTTTAGCTGCTTTAACTAGTCTTGGATTATTAGCCAATGCTTTAAAAGAAGGGTTGTTTTGACACGCATAATTTATTTTATTTAGTTGACCATTTTCATCCCACGCATAATTCTGATCATTTTTATCTGACATAGCTTTATTGTAAAGATTTTTACAAACATTAATTAGATTAGTATGCTCATCAGCAGAAATAAAATTATCTATAATTATATATCCATTTTCCATTATTCGTTAAACCTGTAGTTAAAGTGTTTTATGTCGTCCTTATAGTGTTCAGCTACCTTGTCTATCATCTCATCATTATAATATTCTGAGTAATGTTTATGATCAATCTTTTTAAAATGCTTTAATTGGGAAAGATCGCAAGGCAAATTAAGTATATCGCAGACATATCTTATATCTGCATATAAATTTTCAAATCTTATAAAAAAATTAGTATTAGTTTTAGGTATATTATAAAAGTCATATAGAGTTCTAAAACTGTAGTGATGATCACGAGGGCATAAGCAATATTCTTCAAACGTATCAGGGGTTTTTATGCGGTCTAAAGTTTGACAAAACAAATAGCTTGATAATTTTCTATCCCATGGATTTCTTATGCAGCCGAATTTAAAATAAGAATCCCATATTTCATCTGCAAAATCTGTTACATAAGTTTTATTTAATTCATTCTTTATATCTTCAGGAGACATATGATTCCACCAATTAGCATACGGTGGCTTAGGGTCAGCACCTCTATAGCCAACAATATCTTTATCTCTATCACAGAATCTTTGAAAAAAAATTTCTGTAGAAGTTGAAGCTGTTTTATAGCTTTTAAAGTATATGAATTTATGAACGTGAGAAATAATCATTAAAAAACATAACCTCCATATTCAATATCTGTTTTATAGTGATTTGCTATTATTTCTATGACACTGTCATTAGTATAGTATTCTTTATAGTTTTTGCTTTCTATGCCATTTTTTTTTGGATGCCATCCGTTGGGTTCTATAATCTCCAATTTTTCTCTACTAATTTGAGAAGCTATATCATTATTAAAAAGACTCATATCGTCTAGAATTACATCAATATCAAGATCTTCAGTTTTATATATTTTTACATCACCATTACCAAACATTGTTTCCATATTACGGCAGGCATATCTAAATTTATGTGGTAGTTTTAAATAGTACTCAAATGAGCATCTAGTGTTTTTGTCATACTCACCTCCCCATGGCTTATCAATATTGTTTGGGTTTAATTGCCACCATTCGTTTCCACTTTTATCTGGTTTAGCATAATTATATAAACTTACCATTCTTTCCCATGGATTTCTAATAGTAGAAAAAACATAAAAATTTTTTAGATTTACACAATAATCTCGTTCTACCTCATCGTATGTAGAGTGTACTCTTTCTTTTTCTAATTCAGATAAAGCTCTCTTTATAAGATAGCAAAATCTTTGTCTTAACGCACTACTGGCACATTTAGCATTAGATAACAATAGAAATTTATGTTTAGTACTTAAAATCATTATGCTACAGTATTATTTTTTATGGACACAAACTGCTTATCATGTAAAAAACGATTAATATAAAAATACTCTACAAAACCTAGCCATACATCATTTGCCCTTTTACCAGACACATACTCATTCCAAGAGCAACCCCTTAGCCCTCCAATAAAACGATTGTCTATAAAATTAAATTTTTCTTTTAATTCTTTTTTATATTTTATTTGATATTTTATATCGTGTGCTTTTTGTGTACTGTCTGGTATTGTAGTTTTATGTTTATGATAAATTTTGATATCATGATATAAATTATATAACTTATAATTACTATAATTATGTAAAAAGTAAATTAATAACCCATCACAAAAAAATGTACCTACAGGAATATCTATATTTACTTCTTGAAACATTGGGCTTTTAAAAATCCAAGCGTCTTGAGAAAATATATTATCTCTATCAGGGTTTTTATATCCAGGGGGAATATCTAGTGTTTGAATAGGCTTATTGTTATCCTCATATCTTGTTAAACATATAAAATGATCTTCTTGTAATTCATTATCTAATTTGCTTAAAGTATCACCAAACAATATATCAGTATTAGCTATAATTGCATTACCCTTAATATTTCTATTGCAGTATTCAAAGAAATCATTATATGTAGGTCTACTTGTTATAGGATTACAAACAATCTTTTTATGTTTCGGAAGTTGTATATCTTCTCCCTCCAAAAGTAAATGTATTCTTTTTATGTATTTATTTTTGAGATTCTGTGCAAGACAGGATATTAATTCTTTATGTCTATTGAGATTTTTATCTTGGTAGAAACTAATAACTAATTCAAACATCTTCTGGTGGTGCCTTTGCTCTGTTCAGGTCCCAAGAACCTTGGACATCTTTATTTTTGTAATTTGCAGTTCTATAGAAATCTGGATGTGGGTTATGATAAATTGGCACGAAATGTTCTTTTACAGGGATTACAACTCTTTTTAATCCTAACTTTTTACGAATTCTTAAATATATTTCTGTGTCTTCCCAACCATAACCTGTCAAAGATTCGTTGTATCCTCCTATGGCATCTAAGAAACTTTTTTTAATACACATAAATCCTTCTAAATGTTGCATGAAACCCAATTCAGCATCTAGTTTATTTAGACCCCAGTATCCAGTCATAAATTCATTATTCCAATCAAATTTTAAAAATTCTGCTAAGGATATATATGGGTTTAAAACATAGTCTACATCTATTTTAATTATGTGTTCATAAGAAGCGTGCTTAATTGCTGTATTATGGGCTTTAGCTACATGAAAATACTTTTTATTAGGTACTCTTACAATTTTAATTCTAGGGTCAAGATTTTCTAGTAATTTTAAATTATAATCCGTAGTAGACCAATCAACAATAATTAATTCTTTAATCTGTGGTTTATTTAACCATGATGGCAAACTAACAGATAGCATATCTGTTCTATTTTTTACAGATGTTACTAAAGAAAAGTCAGGCAGTTTCATTATTTACTTGCTCTTGTATCCAGTTATATGTTTTTTGTATTCCATAGTAAAGAGGTTTCAATGGTTCCCATAAAAGTTTTTTTCTTATTAAATCATTATTAGAATTTCTACCCCTAACTCCTTCGGGACCTTTCATATGTTCAATATCTAATTGTTTACCAGAAGCATTTATAATTATTCTAGTAAGATCGTTAATAGTAACCATTTCTTCTGAACCAATATTGACAGGTCCGTGAAAATTTTTTGATCTCATTAACTTTAAAGTGCCTTCTATACATTCGTCAATATATAAAAAAGATCTAGTTTGCTTACCATCTCCCCACACCATCACAGAAGTACTATCTTCAGCTTGTGCAACTTTCCTGCAAATGGCTGCTGGTGCTTTTTCTTTGCCTCCTTTCCAAGTTCCTTCAGGTCCAAATATATTATGATATCTTACTATTTTTACATTTAAGTTATAGTTTTTTTTGTATGCCAAATATAGCCTCTCACTAAATAGTTTCTCCCAACCATATTCACTATCAGGACTAGCTGGATATGCAGAACCCTCATGACATCTAGGGTTGTCAGGATCTTGCTGATTATAGTAAGGATAAACACAAGCACTACTACTATATAATAATTTACCAATACTTTTTGATTTTGCTAAATTGCAGATATTTAAATTTATTTGAGCTGAATTTTGCATGATATCTGCATCATTATCTCCTGTAAAAATATATCCTGCTCCTCCCATATCCGCTGCCATTTGGTAAACCTCATCATAGCCCTTATCCTTAGGACTAGTTAGTGCAGCAGCTACTAATGTTGGATCTCTTAAATCCCCTATTATAAATTCATTTGCTTTTGTTTTAGAAAATTCTGGGTACTTTAGATCTACTCCTCGTACCCAGAACCCTTGCTCTTTAAGTCTTTTGACTAAATGAGATCCTATAAAACCTCCAGCACCACAAACCAATGCGGTTTTCATTTCCTATGCCTTCCTTCAGTTGCTATTTTTGAATTAGTTTATTATAAACCAATAAAGCTACAACAGAACCTGCAATTCCCATAATTATACCAGCAGGACCAACAGCATTTTCTACACCAATCATATATGCTACTGCTCCACCAGCATAAGAACCAGCAACTCCCAAACAAATTGTTTGAAAGAATCCCATTTTTTCTTCACCGGGAACTATGCTTTTTGCTACAGAGCCAACTATAATACCGTATACACACCAGATAAAAATACTAATCATTTAAAGCCTCCATTAAAGTATAGGTTTCACTATCGGATAAATCTAAACCAACATCAAGAATCGCATTTTGTATTTCTGTTCTATGTTTACGACAATCTTCTACACTTAAATGTTGCCGTATTATTTTTCTTAATTTCATATTAGTAAGCCAACCACGTTTTAAAGAAAGATGTTTAAATCTACTCTTCCAAAAAGTACAAGTTTGCTCCTCCGTGAATCCCTCTACTTCTTTTACCTTTTCGCATTCTTGAACAACTCTAACAACATTGACAATAATACCTATGATCATTAGAACTGCTAGTACGCTACCAAATTTTTGGTCGGGCTCAATTTTAGTTTTAGATAAAACTTTCTTTGCTGTAATTTCAAGATTGTTCATAATAATACCCTGTTTTAATAAGAATCTAACTGTTTTTAACTACACCGTTTCATACTTTGTTCTATGTTTAAAATAATCTTTAATTAATTTTTGTAGTTTATCGTTATTAATAATTTTATAAAGATTATTAGTGTCTATTCGTAAGTGTTTAGAAGGAACAAAAGACGTATCTGACAACAGGTTGTTTCTACTTATATACATCCTATGCCCATAGTGTCCATGATAAAAGTGTTTGACGATGCCGGGACTATACCCAATGTCAGATTGAACACTATCGTAACTATCCCAAGCCCAAGATAAAAATTCTTGTCTATATGGTAATTGTAAATCTAAAATAGTTTTATGATTCCACACACCTCTCCAAGTCAAAAGTTGTAAAACATCAGAGTTACCGACAGGATCTAAATCGTATAATTTATCTTCAATTAATACTTCCCTCCTAAACGCCCAAGCGTATCCTATGTGTGGGAACTTTACATCCATGTCATGAATTAGTTTATATCCTAAACTAATATTATTATTTACAGCATTAATCTTAGGCTCCTCGATACATCTGTCAAACATATGTACTACTTTATATTTTTCTAAAGCTTTTTCAGTGTCTTGTTTAAAATTTCTATTTAAAAATTTTATGTCTGGATCTATCCAAGCTATAGAATCTACAGAATCAGGAAGAGACTCTATTGCAATATTAAGGCATCTTTCTTTTTGCCATAAGATATTAGATGGATTAGCACGAATTTTAATACTATCATCTATAAAGAATTTTTGATCAGATAATGCTACTTCTACTGTAGTAATAGGATGAGGAAAATATTTTCTAAATTTAATATAATTTTCTCTAATTTTAACTGACTCGCCAAAATTAAAATAAGAACATATAAAACTTAACATTATCCCTTGATTATGTCGGTTGTGTCAGTAGGGGCTTCTTCTACTTCTGGCTCACAGTATCCACAATCTACTTTTGCTATACCATCTCCACTAATATACCAGCCTTTACCTTTACAAACCGGACAATCTTTCCTTTTATATTTAACAACAGGAGCATCTTTTTCGGAACTAATAATAGCTCCTGATAAACAGACACCTGCCATTGGTGAAACATTATTTATATTTAAAGTAGTTGCTGTAGAAGCAATGACAAGTACGAATAGTGCTATTTGTTTCATTATTAAAACCATTTCTTAAGTAAATCTATAATAGGTCTTTTAGGTTTCTTGTCTACTGTATTTTTTGTAGTACTGCATAATTTTACTATGCTTAAAATAAAATCTGTTATAATTTTAATAAATCTATTTAAAGCAATTTTATCTAATAATTTCATTGTTAAACCTCAAAGATAAGAGTCGAAACCATAATTGGGTAATTTTTGTGGAGGAAAACCATTAAAATCACTAAAGGCATAAGCCCCATTTTGTTTCAGCATTCCTGCTGCGTCATCTGCATGTATTAAAAAAGAACCATCTGGTATCGGTCCCCATTCTGGATGTCCTCCAGAGTTCCATTTACCCCAGCTATTTTGTACAAGAAAAGCTGGTCCATCTCCAGTGTCATCACAAGCTGTCCATGCCATTGCATGACCCCAAGACCCACTTCTTCTAGCAAATCCCTTGGAGCTACGTTTATTAGAAAATCCATAGCCACTACATACACTTAAACCATAACCATTAGCTAATGCGTCTCTAGCTTCTTCTACAGTTTTTACTAAAGATACTGTTCTAATTTGATGGTCATCTGCTTTGTGTACAACCTTATCAGGAACTCCACGACCACCCCACCCAGTACCTACCTTGCTATTATATTTACTCAGATCTATAATTCCAGGATAATTCTTTCTGACTAAGACACCACCAGTTTTACTTACAAAAGTCGCTGCTCTAGCGCAGCTCATGCCTTGACCAGTATGTCCTCTTGCTCCATAGATAGCTTCGGTAGCTCCTCTGGCAATCCAACTTTCTTGATCTTCTTTGATATCTATTTCAACTGCTCTTGTTAAATCGCATCCATTTCTAGTTGCATGACTGACACAATCACCAGTAGTTTGTCTTTCTATGTAAGCATTTTTATCAAATTTTAGTGCAGATTTATATGGAGTTGACAATTTGCCTTTTCCACTATCTTTAATTCTTTTAGCACCATCTTTAAAATATGCATACTTAGATATTTCTACAAGATCGTCAAAAACATGCTGCTCCCACAAGCATCCGCTGAAACCCTTTTTATATTCATTATATAATTGATCTGGTGTCATTCTTGGCATTATTTAGCTCCCTTTAAACATCCCCAAGATAAAGCTCTGAATGCATTTACTGCTTTTAATCTTAAAGTTGTATTTAGAGGTACAGAATTTTCTGATACATTTTCTTTAACTAAAGCGTCACATGCTTCTGATAAGCCAGGATATTTGCCTTTTAAGTCTATTTGTAATAATTTAGCAGCCAGTACATTAGCTTGTCTAATAGCTCCTGTGCTATTAATCACAGAATCGCTGTCTAATTCAATCAATATAGACATATCATAATATAGCCTAGCTAGCTTATTACCATCGACAGACCTATCCGAACTACCATCTTGTAGACATTGAGCTATTGTTTCTGCCATGCTTTTTAAACCTTCTGATACTGGAGGGTCTACTTCTACTTGAGCACAAGCAACATTCGAATTAGGCATTAGAGGGATAGAAATTAAATCAGATCTATATAAACCTAATACAATTAGACAAAATGCTATTATTAATAGAGGCTTATTCTTCATTATTGTCTTCCTTTGGTATTAAATGGGGAAACATTTGATCAGCTATTTTAACAGCTTGATCTGCACCATACAATTCAGCCAAATCACGAGTTTTTTTCCAGCTTTGAATAAGTTCAAAAAAGATATCAGAGTGATCATCCTCTGCTGGTAAATCAAAATCTGGCATTAAATCAATAGAAGGACTTTTACTCCAAATTTTACTTATGTTTTGTTTAAGATTTACTAATAAAGGATTTATTTTATCTTGAAAAAGAATATACGCAACTAGAAGAACTCCAAGATATAAAAAAATATCTAAAGGTTTTCCACCAGCATTAAAATTTTCTGTTATAAAGTTCATTGTGACGACCTCGCTATGTCTTGAATATTATTAATAAAGTTTACTACTATTTCTGATTGTTCAATATTTGATACTTCAACTACTTTTTTCTTTTTGAATATACCAATATCTCTAAATGTTGCAACCATAGAATCAATAGCAGAACTAACCAAAGCCATAATAAATGCTTTAATTTGTATTCTTAATGTTGCTTCTACAAGTTCTGGAACCCATGGAATATCTATTTTAATAAATATTTTGTCATAAAAATCACTAATTAATTCTAGTGCTAATATTTTTTTAGCAGGGCTCGCTAAATTTGAACCAAATTTTTCAATTATCTGAATTACTGACGCGATTAGAAGCTGTAGTATTTTCCACGCTTCTGATACCGCGAAGTGTTTTACTTCTTTTAGCGATTCTTTTGCCTCTGATATTAGCTTTTCTATTTCTTGACGGATCAAGTCTTGGCTGTTTTGTGTCATAAGGTTCCTCTATAATAATTGTTGGTGCTGGTGGCTGTTTAGCTTTTTCTAATTCTACTTTTTCTTCACTTCTTGACTTCATATATTTATATAGTATAAAACCTTGAGTTGCAATCAAGATTATACTTTCTACTGCGTGTGTTACTACTGATATTAATTCTTCTTTTTGATCAACATCTTTAATAGCACCCATTAAAAATAGTCCACTAAAAATAAAACTCACCAAAGTAAACCAGAATGAACTGGTTTTATATCCGGGAGTCATTATGCACCCCCGCCATCAACGCCACTAGCAGTAGTGTAATATGCAACAGTGTCAAGTCTGTTGGTTAGTTTAGTTTCTACAGTAGCATGAACAGGGACATTGCGAACATGAGTATCAATAGTTTGTATGTTTCCTAAAACTGGAGAAGTTGCACAAACTACTGTGCCATTCTTTACTGTGTCTGTACTAGTTACTGCTGATTGTAAAACGTCTGTAGTTGTGACTGCCATAATTATGCCTCATAATAAAAGTGTGATATATCAGTATACTATACACCATTTGAATACAGCTTCACACATCATTAAAATCGTACACTTTAATATTTCCCATAAACATTTGTACAACTTTTTTATCCCCAACCTTAAGATCGTTAACACCAGAATCAAAAGGGAACACAGGATAGCCATATCCTAGAATTTCTACCTTTTCCTGTTTTTCATCATACTTTCCCGAAAAGATTGAATCATATAAATCTTTATTGTTCATCTACTTATTCATCCTTATCGTATAACTTAACATCTCCTAGATATACTTGTCTAACGACTGAAGAACCTAAATGAATAGCCTGTCCTGTAGCTGAACCCATATTGGTATAACCCATAATTTCTATAGGTTCATCTGAATACTCTCCTGAAAAAACTGAATCAAAAAGATCATTATTATTCATAATTTAATATCTTATATAATAAAATACAAAGTACTTGCATTTTTAGAAATTGAACTGTAATCACCCGTTCCGATACTGACCATGTTTATAATACCAGTTCCACCATTCGCAATACCAGTATCGCTAATAACTGCCGTAGCACTAACCAAACCAGTAACGTGACCATTACCGTCTAAAGTTACATCTTGAATAAATAGACCACTATTATTATTTACACTAGATGCAGCATTATTAATAGTAGGATGTGCAACAAGATAATTAGAGTTATTACTTAATAAGCTAATATTAGAACCAGAGCTTAAATAAGCAGCATCATTAACGGCTTTGGGTGTTAAGGCTTTATTTTGATCACTATTAATTGTATTGCTTAAAATTGTAATTCCAGAAACCGCAGTAGTTGCAGTAAGAGCATTTAACGTAACAGCACCAGTAGCTCCACCACCGCCAAGACCACTACCAGCCGTTACTGCGGTAATGTCTCCAGCACCGCCACCACCACCTCCACCAACACCACTGAGACTAGAAAATACAGTTGATCCATCACCCACTTTTAAAGTTTGTGTATCGGTTGCGTACACTGGCTCTCCAGTAGCTGGCACTTTACTAGCAAGATTAGAAGCTGTATCTCTTCGAAACTGTATTTTACTACTACCGTAATTATAAGCCATGATTTTACCTATCTATATGTTTTTCGATATTGTCCAGTGTTTTACTTAAACAAGCTATTTGTATTCTTAATTCATTCATCACTTCACTGTTTTTATCCAAAGCATCAGCAAAAGATTCTTGCATGTCTTTGTTATTCTGTAATCTTTCTAAAATGAACTGCCTATCCTCTACATACGGAGAGTGTAGTTTAATCATTTTTTCAACATCGTTTTTTGTTACCATATGTTTTCCTACGCTGATCCAAAATCCGATAATAAAAATAATAAAACTCAAACCACCGGGAAGTATATGTTCAACCAAACTACTTAAATTATCAGTCATAAGTTGTCTCCATATTTAAAAGGGCCAA